>Ga0207015_1005_pt1 | contig 95469 bp, 77 predicted proteins | sample Alteio_BWMinCont_53_FD_153486 | JGI IMG/M metagenome (GOLD analysis project Ga0207015, IMG submission 153486) | Enriched cells from forest soil in Barre Woods Harvard Forest LTER site, Petersham, Massachusetts, United States -... | ecosystem: Environmental > Terrestrial > Soil > Temperate forest >...
GCGGTTTTTTTGGGGAATTTGCCGGGAGTGAGCGCGTTTAGTTTCTCGGCTACGGCGACGTAGCTTTCGTAAGGAGTGACCGCGAAGCAGAGATGGAGATGCTTTTCGAGTTGCGCTTTTAGCGCGGCGATGACGCGCGGGTTGCGATGGCCGATGTTGAGGCAGCCGATGCCTCCGGCGAAATCGAGGTAGCGGTTGCCGTCTACGTCTTCGAGCGTGGCGCCTTCAGCGCTGGCCATGAAAATCGGAATCGCATTGGCGGGGCCGCGAGGGATGGCAGCTTCGCGGCGGGCCATCAAGGCGCGGGATTTAGGGCCAGGAATTTCGGTTCGGATTTGGATGGTGGTCATGATGTTCTCCGTTCAAAAGAAATGGCAGTCATCCCTACTCACTCTCACAAGCCTGGAGATTTCGCCGCCGGACTATCAGGATCTGAGAGGTCCAGCACATACATCTTTACCGATGGATGGAGTTTGTCTGTCAGGCATTTGGTGTGACACCAGAGTTGCTGATCGCTCTGAGCCTCGTGCGCGCGGTGCGCGTGTGTGTAATACACGAGGCCTCCGACGTCTGGGCCAACTGGCAGGATGGTCTTTCCACAGAAGCAGCACTGATATGTGTGTGTCATGGTTGTTCGAATTTGTCGTCGCTGCGGTCGGGACGACAACCTTGTGAACCTGTTTTAGACGGAAGCGGCATTTCAATACCACCCGATGGGGGTTTCGTCGAGGTTGACGAAGACTTGTTTGGTCTCGAGATATTCTTCGAGGCCCCAGGGGCCTAGTTCGCGGCCGAAGCCGGATTGTTTGTAGCCGCCCCAAGGGGCTTCGACGTAAGTGGGTTGCATGTGATTGACCCAGACGATTCCGGCGCGCAGAGATTTGACGACGCGGAAGGCTTTGTAGATGTCGCGAGTCCAGACGGCGGCGGCGAGGCCGTAAGGCGTGTCGTTGGCGATGCGAATGGCTTCGGATTCGCCGTCGAAGGGAATGACGCTGGCTACGGGGCCGAAGATTTCTTCGCGGGCGATGCGGTCGGAGTTTTTTACGTCGTAGAAAATGGTGGGCTCGACGTAATAGCCTTTGCCGAATTGCTTGGGGCGCCCGCCACCGATGGCGACTTTGGCTTCTTTTTTGCCGATTTCGAGATACGAGTTGACACGATCGTATTGCTCTTTGCTGACCAGCGGGCCCATTTTGGTTTCGCGTTCGAGCGGAGCGCCAAGCTTGATACGCTTGGCTTTTTCGGTCATGGACTCGACGAATTTGGAGTAGATGGATTTTTCGACCAGGATGCGGCTGCCGGCGGAGCAGACTTCGCCTTGATTGATGAAAACGCCGAAGAGCGCGCCATCGACCGAGGCTTCCCAGTCGGCATCGGGAAAGAAAATGTTGGGGGATTTGCCGCCGAGTTCGAGCGTGACGCGCTTGAGGGTGTCGGCGGCAGACTTGACGATGATTTTGCCAACGGCGGCGCTGCCGGTGAAGGCGACTTTGTCCACGCCCGGATGGGCGACGAGCGCGGCGCCAGCGGTTTCACCGAGGCCGTTGAGGATATTGACGACGCCGGGAGGGAGGCCGGCTTCTTCAAAGTAGTTGGCGATTTCGATGGCGGTGAGCGGAGTTTGCTCGGCGGGTTTGAGGATGCAAGTGCAGCCTGCGGCGATTGCGGGAGCGAGCTTCCAAGCAGCCATGAGCAGCGGATAGTTCCAGGGAATGATTTGTGCAGCTACGCCCATTGGTTCGCGGAGAGTGAAGCTGAGGGCGTTGGCGGGGACGGGATTGACGTGGCCCATCACTTTGTTAGCCAGGCCGGCGTAGTATTCGAAGCAGGTGGCGACGTCGGCGATGTCGTATTCGGCTTCGACGATGGGCTTGCCGGAATTGCGGGATTCAATCTCGGCGAGGTGCGCGGTGTTCTGGCGGATTTTTTCGGCGAGCTTGTAAAGGATTCTGCCGCGGTCTTGCGCGGTGGTGGCGGGCCAGGGACCGGAGTCGAAAGCGGCGCGGGCTGCTGCGACGGCGTGGTCGACGTCGGGTGCGGATGCCGAGGCTACTTGCGCGATGATTTCTTCGGTGGAGGGATCGTAGACCGGGAAAGTTGCGCCGCTGGCGGCGGGGAGCCATTGGTTGTTGATGAAGTTTTTGTAGGTTTTTGGAGTTGCGGTTGGACTGCTCGACATTTAGTGCCTCCCGAATTCTCTTCCGTTTCGTTCCTCGCTCCGCGGATGCATCTTGCGGTGCGGGGTACAGCGAAGGTCCGCCTCCCTTCCCTCGTCAGGGCAAGCAGAAGGCGGAACCGACAGTAGCTACAAAACCGCGGCGGTAGGCGTAGCCAATCTGCTCGCGGCTTTGCGGCGGCCGTAGATGAAAAAGAAAAATGCGGCGAGGCCGATGAAGCCAAGCGTGCCGCCGCACATCCAGATTTCGTAAGAGCGCAGCGAAGTGATTTGCTGCGCGGGGAAAAAGGCCAGAGCGATGCCGAGAATGGTGGTCAGCAGGCCGCTGATGCCGGCAAGCACGAGAGTGGTCCTGCCGTAACGGCCCTTGACGAAGGCGGCGTTCCAACTGATTTTCAGGAGCGCGGCGAACATGTAGAGGAACGGGACGAGCTGGAGGACGACGGCCAGCGACAAGAGCTTCTGGAAAGTTTCCTGAACGCCGGTGTGCGATGCCAGCCAATCGTGGACGACGTAGCCGCGGGCTTCGATGAAATGAGAAATCCAGGAAACGCCGAGGAAAGCATTCCAGAGCGGGCCACCGCCGAAGTTGGCTACCACGAGGAGCATGGAGACCGCGGCGTGGACGATCAAGGCGGCGTAGGGCGTGGCGTAACGTGGGTGAACTTTTCCGAGCCACGCGGGCATGTAGGAATCGAGACCGGCGACGAAGGGGATTCGGGCGGAACCGCCGAGCCAAGCGGAGCCGATGCCTGCGATGGAAATACTGAGGAGGAAGGCGAAGGGCGCGACGATCCAGCCGACGTTGACGCGCTGGGCCATGTGCCCCACGGCTTGCACGATGCCCTGCAGGACGCTGATGTCTGATTTGCTGACGCCGACGAGAAGAGTGAGCGTCGCGCCGATATAGAGGATGCCGGAGAGGAGGCCGCCCCAGGCCACCGCACCGGGAAGAGTTTTTTCGGGGTGATCGATTTCGTCGCCCATGACCGAGGCTAGTTCGAGGCCGACGAGTCCGAAACAGATTACGCCGAAGGAATTGAGGACGAAACGGGGATTGGCGGGGATTTTGAATTCGGCGGCGGTGACGGTGGTGCCGAAGCGCGACCACACGACGATGCCGAGGCCGATCAAAAGTGCGGCGGCGACGAAGGTGCCGATGCCGCCGAGGTTGTTGATCCATTTGCCGACGCCGAGGCCGACGATGTTGAGGATGACGAGGATGGCTAGCAGAATCAGCGAAGCGGCCAGGGCGAAAAGTTTATTGTCGCCGAGCGCGGCGTGATTGGGGCCTAGAACAAAAACGGAGACGCCGACGAAGTACAGCATGATGGTGGGGACGTACATCATGTTGTTGGTCCAGTAGCACCAACCGGAGAGGAAGCCGTGGAAGTCGCCGAAGACTTCCTTGGCCCAGAGGTAGACGCCGCCTTCGCCGGGGTAGCGGTGAGCTAATTCGATTACCGCGATGCCTTGCGGCCAGAAGAAGAGCAGGAGGGAGATGAGCCAGAGCCAGACGGTTACGCCGCCGTTGGCGGCGATGGAAGGGACGACATTGAGATTGAAGACAGCGACAACGAAGAGGAGGATGAGGTCGCGGCGGCCGAGGACGCGGCGGAGATGCGGGACGTCGGTGGCGGGGGGCTGGGTTGTGACCTCGTTCGACAAAGAAAGATCCTCGCTTCGCGGAGAACGCTCGCAATGACGCAAGAAACAACGCCAAACGAGCTTCTGTTCCGTTACAACCGAAGGCCGCCTCCCTTCCTTCGCCAGGGCAGGCAGAAGGCGGGCCCTACAAAGACGGAAGCGGCTAGTGGCCGGCGGCACCTACGAAGGCGGCGCCGCGCTGTTGCTGGGCTTGCGCTAGAGCGGGGGCGACTTCTTCGAAGACGGCGAGGTGCTGGTCGATGTCGGCTTCGGTGTGCTGAACGGAGATGGTCCACTGCTCGTCCCACCAGTAGGGCTGTGCGAGCACGCCGCGGTTGACCATGGCGAACCAGTAGTGGCGCCAGAGGTCCACGTCGATCTTGGTCCAGTCGCGATAATTCTTGATTTCCTGCGGGTAGAGCATCAACGCGCCGTTGACGCCGGCACTGGCGATGTACGCCTGCAAGGCGGATTTTTTCACGATGGCGCGGTAGCCTTCGGCTAGTTTTTTGCTGAGCTTGTCGGTGTGGGCGTAGGCTTCGCGAGTTAGGACTTCGCGGAAAGTAGCCAAGCCCGCGGCCATGGCTACGCGGTTGGTGTTGTAGGTGCCGCCGTGAAAGACCTTGTGTTGTGCGATGAGGTCCATGACCGCGCGGCTGGCGCCGAAAGCGCCGAGGGGAAGGCCGCCGCCGATGGATTTGGCAAGGCAAATCATGTCCGGCTTCACGCCGAAGATTTCGCTGGCGCCGCCCCAAGCTAGTTTCGCGCCGGTCTTAACTTCGTCGAAGATCAGGAGCGCGCCGTTCTTGTTGCAGAGATCGCGCAAGCCCTGGAGAAAGCCCGCCTGCGGCAGGCACAGGCCGACATTCATCAAGATCGGTTCAAGAATTATCGCGGCGATTTGATCGGGATTTTCCTTGAAGCGGCGCTCGACGCTCTTGAGATTGTTGAATGCGGCGACGACGACGTTGGCCACGGAGGCTTTCGGGATGCCACCGCCGCCGGGAACGGAATTGGGCGCTTCGGGATCGCCCCAGTCTTCTTCCTTAGGCTTGACGCTGACCAGCGCGGCGTCATGCAGGCCGTGGTAGGAACCTTCAAACTTCAGGATTTTTTCGCGCTTGGTGGCGGCGCGGGCGATGCGCACGGCGTGCATGGTAACTTCGGTGCCGCTGGAGCCGAAGCGAACCATCTCGACGGGATAACGTTTGCAGATTTCTTCGGCGAGTTCCCATTCCTGCTCGTGAGGCATGCCAAAGGTAGTGCCTTCGTCGAGCTTTTGCTTCACGGCTTTGACCACGGCGGGATGGCAGTGGCCGGCCATCAGTGCGCCGAAGCATAGGTTGTGGTCGATATATTCGTTGCCGTCGATATCGTGAATTCTGCCGGCTTTTCCGTCTCTTACGAAAATCGGATAAGGCTCGTAGTGGCGGTAGTTGCTGGCTACGCCGAGGGGGATGCGTTCGAGAGCGCGTTGGTACGCAGCCGCGGACTTAGGCGTGCGCTTTTCGTAAGTGGCCAGTTCTTTTTGCAGTGCGTCGTGCATGGTGCAGCTCCGTGGATTTGCAGGACTGTTCCCTGCGGTCAGTTTGAGATATCTTGCTATTCTCTCATGCGAACGAAGGCGCGGCCCTTGCGAGCCGCGCCGTGAAATAGGCTTGCTCCCGGTTCGGCTAAAAAATCAGCTTCAACGCAAATTGCAGCAGCCGCGGATCACGAACCTTTTGCGGCTGGCCAAAGGTGGTGTTGGAGGTACCTCCGTCCACCCCGTAGAACTGCGCGTGATTGAACAAGTTGAAGATTTCGGTGCGAAACTCGAGGCGAAGTTTTTCGTTCACCGGCGTGTCTTTGAAAATGCCGATGTCCCAGTTGTTGATAGGAGGATTGCAGCAAAGTGTGCGCGGCGAGTTGCCAATGGTTCCGAGCGCGCTGTCGGTAAAGACGGAGGTATCGAACGCATTGCCGTCGATGCGGGGATTGTGCGTCCGGAAGGGACCGGTGAGGTCCGGCTTGCCGGGACACTCGAAGCCGAGTGTGCTGCCCTGGAGTTCCTGATCGTCGCAATTGTTGATGAGGATGGGGAAGCCGCTCTGGAAGGTGTAGATTCCCGAGACTTGCCAGCCGTCAAGCGCTTTGCCTTTGAAGCCCTGATACTTGGGAACCGGCAACTCCCAGACGTAGTTGAAAACAAAGCGATGACGGGAATCGAAAAGGGAAGGACCATAGGTGGAATTGAAGTTAAGCGGATTCAGGATTTCTTCGAAGCTGGAGGCGTTGTCCAGGGATTTGCTGAGGGTGTAGGAGGCTTGGAATTGCAAGCCGTGCGAGAAGCGCTTTTCAAAAAGGGCTTGCAGCGAGTTGTAGTTGGAGCGGGCCACAGTGTCTTCCGCGAATATGCTGGTGAAGATGGGCGTACCGTCCCTGGGGCACCCGACGCCGGTGGTGGGCTGGCAATTGGGCGAAGAAAACGGCCGCAGTCCAACAAGCGTGACCGCAGGATTACCGGGGCCCACGGTGGGCACGGAGCCGTAAGGCAGATGCACGGAAAAACCTGCGGGAATCGAGTTGGCCGGTAGATTGAAAGCAGAATCTTCAGCAAGTGGGCCGCAACTGAAGGCGGTGGACAGAGCGTCATTTTCGTTAGGATTCGGCGGTGCCCCGGCCGCGGGAGCGGCATAGAAATTCGAGATGGCCGCAAGATCCAGGCACGTTCGCGCGTTCCCGAAGTTCTGGTCGTGGATAGCAAGCAGGCGATGGCCTTGCGAGCCTACGTAGCCGATTTGCGCGAGGATGTTGCCCGGGAGCTCGCGCTTAATGGTCAAGTTGTACTGCGCGGAATACTGCGTGCGCAGGTGCTTGGGAAACTGCCCGAACAGCAGAATCGGGCGATAAAGCGACCAGTCCACAGGCTGGTTACGCGGTGGATTCAAGAAAGCGTCGGAGACGTTGGGCTTGGTGGCCCCTTCCTGGGTGACAAAAGGTGTGCTGAAAAGCGGATTCGAGACGCCGTTGCTGATACCGAAAGGCGGTTCGGCTACGAACTGTTCGAGGACGAGCTGCTCGATGGGATTGTAGAAAAGGCCCCAGCCCATACTGATAGTAGTTTTGTTCGGGCCGCCGGTGAGCTTGGCGAGTGGACCATCTTTCCAGCCGGGACTCCAATTCAAACCGAGACGCGGCGCGAAGGCTTTGTAGTATGTGTCAAGCAGACCGCCGGGGACGCCTTTGTCTCCGGGAACGACGAGGCCAGTCGGCGTGACGCCCTGGTTGTCGCAAGTGTTGCCCGGGCCAAAGAGATTGCTTGCGGGGCTTAACTGGCACGGAAAAACAGTGGAATTCTGGCCGGGATTGAAACGCTGCACTTTCTGGCCGATGTCGGTAAGCGGGGTATTCATTTCCCAGCGCAAACCGTAATTCAGAGTCACCGTGGGCTTGATCTTCCAACTGTCCTGAGCAAAGAGGTACAGCGACTTGCTGCGGACAAATTCGGTGTTGGCCGAGCCCTGCGAATAGGATGCTGGAAGACCGAGCAGGTAGTTGGCGTACAGGTCGGAGGCGCCCGTGTCATTGACTCCGCCGGGGCCGAAAATGTATTCGCCGTTGATGTTGAAGAAGACCTTCTGGTCGAACTTCTGGTAGCGGAAGTCGCCGCCAAACTTGAAGCTGTGTTTGCCGATAATTTTGCTGTAGTTGTCGTTGAACTGGAAAGTGTTGCCAGTCTGCGGCAATTGCCCTTCGAAATTGTTTCCAAAGAGGCCTTGCGTACCGTTGAAGGTGATGAACGGCACACCTTCAAATTTCGAACCGAGGCCAGGATGAATGCCGCAGCCGAAGCCGGGGCAAGCCGGCTTCGATCCGAGCGCGGTGCCGTCATTGGCGACCAGCGAAGTATCCGAGGTGCCGGTGAAGCAGAAAGGCGCCGCGGTGGGATCGCTGCCGCAGGACCCGGTAACAGCGTTGGTAACAGTGGGCGTGTAGAACTGCGGCTCGGCTTCGCGGAATAGCGTGAAGCGAAACTCATTGACGCCAGTCGAGCCCACGGTCCAGGTATGGCTGGCATTGATTTGCTGCACGTGAGAAATGATGGTGCCGCCGAAATTGCCGAGGGAGCCGCCAGCCAACTGGAAGATCGCGAAGGGATCGAGCGTGTTGTCGTTGTTATAGTAGTAGTACACCGAGAGTTTCTGGTCTTTGTTGAGAATTTGATCGAAGCGAATCTGGAACTGATCGCCGCGGTCTCTGGATTTCACGACGTCCTGCACTTGCGAGCTGGCGCCGCCGGAACCCGGCAGGAATCGCTTGGCCAAATTGACAGCCACCGGATCGAAACACGCAGTGGGAACGTTGGCGCTAAGCGCGTTAGGGCCAGCCGTGGTGGGAAACACGGAATCCCAAGGTTGCGGATTGCCGCCGACCACTGCGGCGAGCGCGGCTTGTCCGCCGCCGCTCAGGAGGCTGCCGCAGCGATTCTGGAGAATCGTAGCGACTGTGCCGTCGGTCAGCGTGCCGGGAAATACCATCGTCGCATCCCCTGGGTTTTGCGGAAGGGGAGCCGTAAATGTCCCCGCGTAGTCACCGGCGTTGGGCACCGGTACGTTCTGCGAAACGATGCCGCGGACGATGCGGCGGCCCTCATACGAGCCGAAGATGAAGGTTTTGTCTTTGCGGATAGGGCCGCCAAGTGTGCCGCCGAACTGGTTTTGTTTGAAAGGAGGTTTGGGAGTGGGCTGAAATGTGAAGCCATGGGCGTTGAGCACATCGTTGCGGAAAAATTCGTAAGCGCTGCCGTGGATATCGTTGGTTCCAGACTTGGTCACGACGTTGACGACCGCTCCAGAATTGCGTCCGTACTCAGCGTCAAAAGAATTGGTGATGACGCGAAATTCCTCGATGCTGTCCGGCGAAGGCTGGACAGCCGGAAGATTGGCGAAGAGATCGTTACTATCGCCGCCGTTCACCGAGTAATTGTTGGAGCGGCCACGGCCGCCATTGACGGTGACCACACCGGGTTTGTCCGAGCCATAGAAGAGATTGTTTCCGATCTGTGATTGCACACCGGGCTGCAATTGCAAAAGCTGGAAGACGTCGCGGGTATTGAGCGGCAACTGCGTCGAGGAACGCTCGTTGACGATGGCGCCGAGTTGCGTCGAGGTAGTGTCCACAACCGGAGGCGCGCCGGTGACCTCGACGGTTTCCGTCGCGCCGCCGATTTGCAGCGTGACATCCACCGACAGGACTTCGTTTAGATTTACTGGAATGCCTTTGCGGAGATATTTCTTGAATCCTTGCACGGCCACCTCGACTTGGTAACTGCCGACGGGTACCTCAAGAAAAATATATTCTCCGTTTTCATTGCTTTGCACCTGGCGGGTGGCATGGGTGGCTTCATTCACGAGTTGCACGGTGGCGGCCGCGACCGCACCGCCGCTGGAGTCGCTGACCGTACCGCGCACACGACCGCCGGTGCTCTGCGCGCCGGCATTGCCAGGCGCGAGGAGCGCAGCGCAAAAAACCAGAATCACTCCGAGCAGAAACGAATGAAAACAGGAATGCTCGAACAGCCGGGTTTCCCGGCGACAAACCGCTGCGATCATGGACTCACCCCTTGCCCCGACGGAATGTTGGCCCCGTTTTGCGAGGTTACTGCGCCCCTGAACTCTACTATAATCCGGCAAAGTTAGAGAAAGCGGCGACTCGTGTCAAGCACAAAGAATTTATTGCCAGTATCAGCAAATGCTGCGGTTCATCGCCGCACGCAAAGCCCGTGCGAATCAGCAGCATAGGCGGAGAGCGGAGTTCAGGAAACGCGGCACTTGCGTCATAATAGCTCACCAGCGGCAGCGCGGTGAGCGCCCGCGGAGGAAGCATGCCGGATCGTCTGGACGACTTTCAGAAATCTCGCGCGGACTTGAACGAAGAAATTCTCGGCTGCGGCCATCTGGGCATGAAGCGCTTCTTCGCGCTGGATCATCAAGCCTACGAGCCCGGCCCGCTCGGCACCAAAACCAAGGAGCTGCTCGGCCTGGTCGCCTCCGCGGTACTGCGTTGCGACGATTGCATCACCTATCATCTGGTGCGCTGCGGCGAAGAGGGGTGGAAGCGCGAAGAAGTGGTGGACGCGCTGAATGTCGCGCTGATCGTCGGCGGATCGATTACCATTCCCCATGTGCGCCGGGCGTTCGCCAGAATGCGCGAAATCGAGCAGCTCAAGCCCTAAGCCGTCACTATGCCAGACGCCACCGCCTCAGCCCACGACGCCCCACCAAGTTTCGGCATTCGCCTGCGCCACGCCGCTATGGCCGCCGCCTTTGCATTGGTTCTGGTGATTCCGAAGATTTTGAGCCTGCGCCGCAGCCCGCGTTCGTGGATGGCTTTCCGCATTCTACTGGCCATCGCTGGTGCGGCCGTGGTGGTGCTGCCGCTCGGCTTGTGGGACAACTACTTGTTCGCGCTGGTCGGCCTGGCCATGTTCGTCGCCGCCATTCTGCTTCCCGCGCCAAAACCGCAGACCACCGCAAGCGAAAAGGCTCGGCAGCTCGGCGCTTTGGTGGTCGTCAATGGCGGCTGCTATCAGCCCGGCAACGGACCGGCATGCCCGGCGCAGCTCTTTGTCGGACACGAGAATATTTGGGCGCTGGATTCTTACTTTCAGCCGTTGCTGGTCGTTCCAGTGGCGGCGATCGTCTCTGCCAATGCCGAAGCAGCCGGCGGTTTATGGCTGCTGCGCATTCGCTGGGATGATCGTGACGCCGAATTCCTCTACCGTGGCGTCTTCGCGGAGCATCTGGCGCGCGTGGCCGAGTCGACCTTGCGCAGTGTGATGCGGCCATCCCTTCCAGTGATTCCGCAACGCCGCGCTGCCAGCGCCTGACGGTCCCTGATAGCCCGCAACAGGGTCGCGCAGGCAACCTATTCTTCAGGACAGAGGCTATTCCGCCCAGAGTGTGGGACAATAGACGCATGGCGCGAGGCTGGGAAAGCAAGGACGTGGCGGCTCAAATGGAAGCAACCGGGCTGGCACAGGAAAAAGCCGAAAAGAAGGACAAGGCTGAAGTGGATCTTGCCCGCAGCCAGGCACGCAAGGACCTCGAGCTATCCCGCATCCGTATTTCCAACGACCTGCAATCCGCTACCAATCCGAATCATCGCAAGTCGCTGGAAGCAGCTCTTGCGCACCTGGACAAGAAAATCTCCGAAGTCTCCTAGGCGCCTCTGGCTTCCCTTCTCCACACTATTTCGAGCGTGACGTAGGGGCGCAGCACTGCTGCGCCCCAGTTGCCAGGATCCTCTGTTCTCGGGAAACACAGCCACTCTCACCGAACGAAATCTCCAGCCAATCCCCAGAAATCGTTGACGTAATAGTGCGACAGCACATTCCCAAACAAATAGCAGATGCCTTCGCACGGCGGAATATCGCCGTAGATTTTCTTGCCGCGCGCGAAAATTTTGTCGAGGGAACCGTCGCGCAGTAAGTTTCCGGCGATCTTGCGCAGCGGCTCGCACGGGTAAAACACGTCGCCATTCGGATACACGCGGGGAAACATGGTCGGAAAGCACTCGAATGACCGGAATCTCAGCAGTGTATCAATAGTTTTCGGCGTTCCGTTGATGGCCTGCGCGTTGCTCCTTCGGCGCTCGATGATCTTGTCGACCAGCGCCTGGTACGCGGCATTTCGCAGCAGCGCCAGATTCGGCATCTTTTCCATTTGCGCCGATTGCGCCGCGAACACGAATCCTTGCTCGCCGCACCAATCCAACAACCGCTCCACTTGCCCGATGTTCCATTCCTCGATCACGGTGCTGATGGTGATGCGTCGTGGATTCCCCAGCTTCTCCTTCGCCAGTTGCAGATTCTCCAGCACTTTGGGGAGCGCCGCGGGCTTGGAGAGCGGATTCGTGGGATCAGCCGCCAGCGCATCCAGGCTCACCACCAATCCGGTCACCCCGTTTAGAATCCGCTGCTTGCGGTCCAGTAGCGTTCCGTTGGTAATCAGCAGCAGCGAGCGAAACTTGTGCTCGAAACGTGCGCGCTCTACCAATTCCTCGATGTCTGCCCGCAGCGTGGGTTCGCCGCCGGTGATCACGATGGAGTCGCTTTCCCGTCGGATCTTGCGCAGTAACCGCAAGGTGTCCGCGGTGCCCAGCTCCTCGCTGAACACGTCCGGCTCTTTTTGCGTGCAATAGCTGCAGGCCAGGTTGCACTTGTGCGTCACGTAAAACGTCACCGCGTACGGCGCAACTACTTTCGTCCGCAGCACTTTCCGCCGCCAAGCGTTCTGGAAGTACAAACGAAAATTTTTGGCCACAAAAGGCGCCTGGCGCACCAAACCACGCAACAATTCCCGCTTCGAGGGCACCCGTTGATCCAGCGCTTTCAGGGGGACAAAGTTAGCGTGCCGGGCCGTAGCCATCCTTCCAGCCTATCTGACCCGCGGCAGCTTTCCAACCAACGCCGCAAAACGGTAGTGGGTCAGTTCCCGATTGCGACTAATCAGCAGTGGGACGCTGGCACGTTCTCCCAGTGCATCAGCCGCTCAGATATAGGGGCTTCAACGCAGCTACGGGTACTCCGGGCGAGGCCATAAAGCCGTTGCACGTGTTGTCCGGGCTGAACTCCAAGAGTCGCTGTCGTTCATCCAGGCAGAGCGCGCGATCAAACCACAACGCAAGAGAATGCTGAGAAGTGTTATTGTTACGGCATGATCTTTCTCACTTGGCCGTCTATCCAAGTGAACGCCCAGGATCCCCAGTTTATAAAGATAATCACCGGGTTTTTGGCGTGAATCGTAGTTCCCCCGGGGTCTTCTCTATACTCGCCTGGACCCTGGCTCATGATGACCGGCGAGTCCGCCCCATCGAGTGTCAGTAACGAACGCATCTCCCATTCCTTGCCGAGTTGGCGCGCCACGACAAGCTCCACTCTCCGGTTCGAACCCGCTCCTTGAACCAAACCAATAGCCCAGGTTGGCTTTCCGTCACCATAGAAATTGACCTTCAGCAGACCAGGACAGCGAGCACCCATGCCCTTCTGAAACTGTCGTCGGTCGTACTCCTCCAGATCTTCCCATCTGATAGGGCGCGTGCCCGGATATTTCCTTGCCATTTCTTCACGCAGGCCGGTTGGATACACGCATCGGTCATTCAATTGTCTGGCTGCGACAACCTGAATGAAGAGCGAAAGGTAGGCACTCGCCGCGCAAGTCATCACAAACCTAAGTCGCATCTGGGTCAGTCCCTTGCCCTCGTCGTGTGCGCGTCATGCGTCCCTGCGTGACTCCATCCATCCTTCGCGTCTTAATCCGTGAACACTACGCCCACTGCAATCCGCCCCTTTTCCGGCGACTGATCGATGCGTACCACGTATCCGCGCAGCCGCATCATGTGCAATCCGTCCGGGCCAGGAGTCTCCATGACCACCTGTAACTCGGACTGCAACTTGGGCAGATGCGCCAGCGAAATCAGCGCGCCTTGCAACGAAAGGTCGCGCACCAGCGTTTCTTCCTCAAAATCTCTGCCGCCTTCCGTCACGCCGGTGACTTTCGCGCGAAACTGTGCCTCGCGGCGCAACGCCGTCCGCGTCCCGGGCATGTGCGCTTGCACGCCATCGCCCGGCGAACCCAGCGTAATCACCATTCCTTCGCTGCCGGCAAACACCGAATCAAACTCTTCGCGGGCATTGCGCAAGATCGAGTCCACCATGCGGTCGGTCGAATCCGGATCATGATGAAACAGCACCAGAGTCTTGGCTCCCGCCTCGCGGGCGACCCGCACCCCTTCTTTCCACGAGGAGTGCCCCCAGCCACGCCGCGTCGTGGCCAACTGTTCGGGCGTGTATTGCGCGTCGTTGATAAAAATATCCGCATCCGCCGCCAGCAATCGCAAGTTCTCTTCCAGCTTGGCATCTCCCGGCTCGTTGTCCGTCGCGTAAACCACGATCCCCGCCGGTGTTTCAATCCGGAATCCCAGGCATCCCTGCGGATGGTTCAACCACCGCGCCGTAATCTTGTTCTCGCCGACTTGAAGGACGTCTCCGCCATCCACTTCCTTAAATTTGCGTTTCGCGCACATCGCCGCAAGGTCCACCGGAAAATACGGTGTGGCCATCTGCGCCTCAAAGACCTGCTTCAGGCTGTCGCGCCCCAAAAACTTCGACCGGAAGCTATAGAACTGAAATTCGTTGCTCTCGACGTACAGCGGCGAAAAAAACGGAATCCCCTGAATGTGATCCCAGTGATAGTGCGTCACCAAAATGTGCGTGCCATGTCCCCGTGCGCTGTCCGGCACTCCCCAGCGGCTGCCCAGCATGCGCAATCCAGTGCCGCAATCCAGGATGAATTGCGTCCCGTCCGGCGCCACCAGTTCCAGGCAAGGCGTGTTTCCGCCGTACCGCCATGTCGCGGGGTCCACCGTTGGCGTACTGCCACGCACGCCCCAAAAGCTCAACTTGGCAATGGGAACCGTCATTTCCCTCGTCGTCTATTGCAGGTTTGGAATCGCCCCAAGAGTCCGCACGCGAAGCCGTGCTAGTTCATGGTGGCAGTGGCCCTATACACCGTCAATTGCTTAGGTGCAACCAGTTGTCATAGTACCCAATAAGGATAGCCCAAGCTGCGCGCGCGCGCCCGGTTGCGTACAATGGGCTGGATGGGCGCCCATTCCCACTCCCAGGCTCAGGACGGCCCGGAACGCTCCGGTCATTCTCATTCTGAGCCCCACGGCCACACACATGCCGGCCATTCTCATCCCGCCCTGCGGCCCTCCGTCCTTGGTTGGGCTATGGTCGCTACACTCGGGTTGGTCGTCGCCGAGGTCTTTGGTGGCATCCTCGGCCGCAGCGTGGCCCTTCTCAACGACGCGGTGCACAATCTCTCCGACGTTCCGGCTCTGGGCATCTCCTACCTGGCCATGCGTTGGGCCGAGCGCCCAGCCGACTCCGAAAAGACCTACGGCTACCACCGCGCCGGCACGCTCGCCGCGTTTGCCAATTCCGTAGTTCTCGTCCTGCTGGCACTGTGGCTTGGCTGGGAAGCCATCGACCGCCTGCGCGCCCCGGTCCTGGTCGTCGAGAGCTGGATGATCTGGACTTCCGTCGCGGCTCTGGCCGTCAATGGCGGAATCACCCTCGCCCTGGTTCGCGGCCATAAAGACCTGAACCTGCGCAGCATTCTGGTGCACAATTTCGGCGACGCACTCTCCAACATCGGCATCATCATCGGCGCCGTGCTCATTCACGCCACTGGCGCGGCCTGGATCGATCCCATCCTGGGCCTGGCTATCGGTGTTCTGGTGCTCTGGTCCAGCATCGGAATTTTGCGCGAATCCGCACACATCCTGCTCGAAGGCCGCCCCCGCGAACTGCGCATCGAAGACGTCGCCCGCGCGATTCTCACCATTGAGGGCATCTACGAAGTTCACGACGTGCATATCTGGTCGCTGGGCGGCGATTTTATCGCCCTCAGCCTGCACGCTCGCGTCCCGGACATGCATATGGATCAGTGCGAAAACATTTTGTCCCGCATCAGGGAAAAAGCGCAGAAGGAATTTCGCATCGAGCACATCACCGTGCAACTGGAACGCGCCGGTCTGCCAGCCAAGTCCGGCTACGTCATGCCCGCTCCCAGCCACAAGTAGTTCCCAAACCCTACGTCGGCCAGGCTTCAGTCTGGCATCGGGCCGCTCTAGGAAAAAGCTAGTTGGTTAGGGTTGGAACTTACGCCGGGCGAGCTGTTATGCCGGCGAGTGAAAACTCAGTCCCCGCTGCTCATTGAATTGTTGTGTGGCGTTCAGGTCTAGCGAGTCGCGTGTCAGGGTTCCGCGCAATCCCTGATTGGTGATGTACCGCAGCGCTCCGTTTTCCCACGAATACGCCACCGCGAAGAACACCGTGCCGTCGCGCCGCACAAAAACGTATTCTTCACTCGGCTGGGTCGATCCTTGAGCTTGATACGAGGACCCGTTGGATGCCGACGGTTCCGGTGCTATTACGTGCACCACCCGGCGCGGCGCCTGTTCCGCAACGTCCGCCTCATCTCCGGCTACTTCTTCGTCGACCGTCGGAATCGAGGGCATTTCGAATCCCCCGCTAAAGAACGGAAAGAATCCGCCTACCGACGAAAACCGCCGGTGCCGGAACCCGTTCGGATGCACTGCTGCCAGGTGCACATAGTCGAATCCCAATCCCGGAACGGCATCACCGAAATCCGTGTCCAAATTGTTCGTTGTGACGCTCCGGCGAACCGGACGGCCAGTCGTTCCAGAAACCCGCCGCACCAGGCGTACTGAGCCATTTGCTGAACGTACGCGGACCAAAGTCCCGGTTCGCACCCCTGTGTGAACGCCAACGCCACCCGAAACGACCCCTCTCGACGCGCCAACGTGCCCTGTGGATACGCCGCCTGCCCGCATCGCCACGGGCGCGGCCGAAACCGCCCGCGCACCTCCGGCCATACCTCTACCTTGTGCATTACTTGGGGCGGGAAGAACGGCGAGAGATCCGACTAAACCGAACACAACCAAAAGTCGCTTCATGGCTGGCACCTGGGAACCCAACTTCAAGAGCCCGTTTCCAGACTCCCACTTACAATGATGCGCCCACTATGCGATTGGTTTCAACCCCTGGGCCCAGCCCCCTTCCGATTCCCCTTTCCCACCCGGTTGTGCTATAACCGTCGAGCCGTGGAACATCCCGCGAAGCAGCTTCTGGCGCCGGCCCCGCCCTCTGCAGTACAGGCTCCGGCTCCAGCTTCTGAATCGCCGCGGACCTCTCTCAACAAGACGGCCCGCCCGGAAGACGCTTCGCGGTTTTGTCCTGTCTGCTCGCAGCGTTTGGAATCGCGCCGTTGCAAGCTGGTTTGTTCCGTCTGCGGCTATTACATGTCTTGCGCGGACTACTACTAATAGTTTTTGAGGTGCCGGCCCGGGTTGCCGCCGGTTCCTTTTTCCGACGAGGAGGAAAATAACGTGGCTTTGAAGATGACGACTCGCGAAGTGGACGGCGTGTCCGTGGTGGCGCTGGACGGCCGCATCGTGTTGGGCGAAGAGAGCAACGCGCTTCGTGAAAAAATCAAGGCATTGATCGCCGAAGGCAAAAAGAAAGTGGTCCTGAACATGGACAACATCACCTTCATCGACAGCGCCGGTCTCGGCACCCTGGTCGCGGCGCACCATAGCGCCAAGTCCCAGGGCGCTTCGCTGCGCCTCTGCCATCTCGGCAGCAAGTTCCAGGAAGTTCTGCAAATCACCAAGCTGCTGACCGTCTTCGAGGTCTATAACACCGAAGCCGAAGCCGTCTCCAGTTTCTCCAAAGCCGAACGCTAGATCACCTGCGGCGTCCTGCGGATGCCGCATCTATTTCTTGCTACTCACAATTTGCTGTGCGCTTCCCTGCAGCTAGCCTACGGCTCATACCAGAATTGCACCGTCGCCTGCACGTGCCCCGCTACCGCTTTGCCGTTCTGCATGGCCGGCGCGTACTTGTACTTCTTGAGCGCCTCGATCGCCGCGTTCCGCAAGGATTCCGGCCCGGAAAGCACCTTCATCGATTTCACATGCCCTGTTGAATCCACTACCGCGTCCAAAACCACATTCCCGGTCACAAATCCTCGCGGCGGCACCGCGCGCACGGATTCGATCAGTCTCGGCGGTACGGTGGCGCCCGCTTCGCTGGCCATCGCCACCTCTTTTGTTTCTGGTTTGCCGGTCATGCGCTCATTGCGCTTGGTCACCACCGGAGCTGCGTTCGCCGCTTTATGCGTAGCCATCGCATGCGCCGCTTCTCCCGATGACTCCGGTTCAACCGCAGCATGTGTAGCAGTCTCCGGCGCCACTGCCGGCGCTGAATTTTTCGCCGCTCCTGCCGTGTTCGCCGTGTGCGCAACCACGGCGGGGTCTGGTGCCGCTGCACTGCTTGTATCCGGTTTAGCAGCGCTCGTCGGATGCGCTCCGGCTTGAACGCCAGGTGCCGCCGCTCGATGAGCCGTCGCAACCACCACTGGTCCTGAAGACGCCACCTTCGCGCTGCCCATCTGTGGCAGTGGCAGCCATCCTTGGTACCAGGCTCCGCCCGCAATTGTCCCCACCAACCCCGCGCCTAACAGCGCCAGCCGCAGCGTTCCTCCGCGATTCGTTCTGCGTGCCTGCGTCTTGCCAAGTGGGGCATGCCGGAGGGCCTGGTCCGCTTTCGAGAAATCCAGCGCCACCTCTGGAAAAAGATCCCGAGCAGCGAATGCCGCTTTTTCGATATCAGGACTCTCTTCCGCTGCCGCGGTCTTGTCCGCAGGCGGCGGGACGCTTGGTTTTTCCAAAACCGGCGGGGCCTCCGCGCTCGGCACGCGCATCCGCGACACATCAGACTGCGTTGCCGCAAGCTCTGCTTCCACCGCTGCAGCCGGCGCCGCGCTCGCATCCGCGTTCGCGCCCTGCTTCATGGACAGCAATTGCTCGCGCAACGCTTCCACTTCTTGGCGCAGCCGCTCCACCTCTGCCACATTCGGCGCGGGCGCGGCCACCGCCGGTTCCTCGCCCACTTCTTCCACGATCTGCCTCAACGCCGCAGCCAGCGCTGGTGTCGCAGAGCCGGTTGCCGCCGGTGTGGCTCGCGCCTCTGCCTTCTGCGGCGCAGCAGGAATGTCCACGCCCCAAAATCCCGGCGCCGCTTCCGTAAACTCCAGCTCGATGTAAGGGTTGCCGGTAGGAAACGGCCGCTTACGCGTAACCTGCGCCACCACTTCCCGCTTGGTTTCCCGGTGCGTCAGAAACAACAGCTGGCCTTCAACCACTTCCGCCGCCAGCCGGATGACTCCGCCATTTTCAAACACCAGCACCGTGGCTGTGGATTCGGAAAACAGCTCGCGTTTCCCCGAGCCGTCCCCGGGCCGCGCGCCGGTTACGTCCACACCCGTTTCGTGCGCTATGGCATTGCGTTTGGCGTCTGCAGGAGGGTCCGTAACGCGTGAGGCGGTCGTGAGGCCGTTGTCCACTACGTAACCCAATCTGGTGTCCCTTGGTGCGTCTCAGGGTCGAGAAGGCGCACGATAAGAAGAATGTTGCTAGTCCACCACCGTTCCACGCAACGATGACGCGCACCTCATACTCGCAACTTCCCGCCCAACTGGCCATAGTACAAACGTACTTTCAGTTACCTGTCCGCCCGTCCGGGTGCGCCCAGCGACGCACGAACTCTTCAATTCTTGCTGGGCGCCATCGGCAACACCACGTACGACACATGCTCCGCATCGTGGTAAATCGTCTGCTCCGCCACCTTCAAATTCGCTGTCTTCCCCAGCGCCTCGCCGGTATTTTGGTTCCGGTCATACTTTGGAAACGCGCTGGACGCTACTTCCACCCGCACCCGGTGCCCTTTGCCAAACTCCTGGCAGGTGTTCCACGCATCCACTTCGTACTCGTAAACTTTTCCCGGCTCGATCAATGACATCTTGTCGCCGCCGTTGCGGTAGCGCGCTCGCACCATCCCATCCGTCAATCTCTGCGCAAACCCGTTCGGCCATACATCCAGCAGCTTCACCATAAAATCCGTATCCACCGCGCTCGAAGCGGCCGACAAGTGTGCTTTCACCGGCCCGCAAATCAAACGGTCTTGCTCGAACGCTTCCGACGTATACACCAGCACGTCATCGCGCCTCTCCACCGCCCGATAATCATCCGGCCCGCCAACTTGCGCGTACGTAGGCTCCATCAAAAACGGCACCGGATCCGCCGGGTCATACCGATACTGATCCGTCCTTGAAACCCCGCTCGGCGCCCGCGTCACCAGCTTCCCATCGCCAGACAAGCTGTTGGCCTTCCCTCCGCTGCTCAAGAAATACTTCACGTACTCCGTCCCCGGAATCGGCCAATCCGCTTCTTCTCGCCATTCGTCGCGGCCCATCGCAAAAATCCGCACCGGTTTTTCGTCCATCATCCCGTTGGCCGCGCCTTTCAGCCAGCGGTCGAACCATCGCAACTCATATCCTTCCAAATCAATCAGCGCCGTCGGGCCAAAATCAATCGCCCCCAGTTTCCGCGTCGAGTTCACGGCATGGGGCCACGGCCCCATCAGCAGCTTCTGGTTCTTGCGCACTTCCTCCGTCGCCCCGTGTTTGGTCATCCCGATGTAATTCATGAGCGCGCCGGCCTGCTCGTCGTCATACCAGCCCGAAATATGCAGAATCGGCAGCTTCACCCGGTCAAACTTGTTCTGATAAATCAGCGGCTCCCACCACGCGTTGATTCCCGGATGATTCACAATTTCTTGCCAGTACGGCGCATGGAATCCCGCCGCTTCATCCATGGTCGCCAACGGCAAATACCAGTAGAGCGCAGTCCAATCTACTGCCGCCGCATTGTGCAGCGTGTGCCCCAGCAGCAAGTGATACCAGCTCATGTACGTCGGCGATTGCAGCCCCGTAGGCGATTCCACAAAAGGATCCGGCGGCGTTACCAGCACGATCATGGTCGTCAAATGCGGAGGCTGCTGCAGCGCGGCAATCCATTGGTCGTATCCGAGATAAGAACTGCCAATCGTCCCCACTTTCCCATTCGACCAGTTCTGCGCCGCGCACCATTCAATCGCGTCGTACCCATCCGGCCCTTCATTGCGGTACGGCACAAACAAGCCGTCTGAGTCGCCGCGCCCGCGCACATCCATCGCCACGTACACGTATCCATGCGCGGCAAAATATTTGCCCAGCGTCAGGTGATTCCCGCGCTCCGTACTTTTGTTGTACGGCGTGCGCACCAGAATCACCGGAAACTTCCCTGCTCCTCCCGGTCCGCGACCTTCTGGCCCGCGCCCTTCTGGCCGGCGATCATCCGGCCGGTAAATATCCGCTGACAGGGTCGGCCCGTCCCGCATGGGTACCCGCACATCAAAATCAATCCGCACCGGCAAAGCTTCCTGCGCTGTACATTCTGTTGGTGGCAAGAACAACGAGATGAGCAGCGATACAAAAATCAGTTGGCGTGTCATGCGCCAGATTCTAATACTTCCGCGCTTCAAAGCTGTAGCCGCCCTCTTTAGAGGGCGGGCCTTCCACCGCGTCTTGGCAACCCTGGCGCATGTCGTCCTCTCCACCTTTGCTAAACTCTTTCCATGCCCGTAATCGACGAAGTGCTGCAAGCCAACGAAATCTACGCGCGCACGCACGAACTCCGCGCGCTCACTCCGCGTCCCGAACGCAAGCTAGCCATCCTCACTTGCATGGACACGCGGCTCTCTATCCGCACGCTCGGCCTGAAAACCGGTGACGCGCACATCATTCGCAACGCCGGCGGCATCGTCACCGACGATTCTCTGCGATCGCTCATCGTCTCGCACCATCTCCTGGGCACCGAGGAGTTCATGGTCATCAACCACACCGACTGCGGCCTGATGCAAACCAGCGAGCAGGATCTGCGCACCCGCATCCAGAATCGGACTGGAACCGCTGCTGTCTCTCCAGCCTTCTTCTACGCCTTCCAGAACATCGACGAAAACGTCCGCCACCAACTCCAGAAACTCCGCACCCATCCGTGGATCCCCGCCTCCGTAACCATCCGCGGCTTCGTCTACGACGTCGCTACGGGCCGCCTCCGCGAAATCAAGCACTCCTGACTTGCGGCCATGACTGACACCCCCTCCCCCGTGTTTTTTGTAAGTGTTGCGGATAAAGGGGTTACAGACGGGAAATCTGTAAGTGTTGCATCTAAAGGAGTTGCGGAAAGCCAACTTCGGCCAAAACACGGCAAAACGCGGAGGTCGTCTGTAAGTGTTTTTGCAAAGAGTGTGCAAGTAATTGCAAATAAAAGGGATGGCGCTCGCTCTTTTGCAGAAGAGTGCAAGAAAGAACAAAAGAACGGGGAGAGAGCGCAGAGAGAATCGAAGGCGGTGATCCTGCCCTGTTGCGCAGGGCGGAGCGAAAGGGGACTGGGGGAAGGATGGAAATCGAGGGTGGTCGGCGCAGACTGCTGACGCCGGCAGAAGAGGGCAGCGTCCAGCATCATATGGAAGTGTAGCACGAAATCGGACGTCTGTCTACTGAGAAGTACTTAGCATTAGTAACCAACAGGAACAACTGTGGAAAACGCGGAGTGCCGGGAGGCCCTCCCGGGACTGGGACGTTGAGTTGCCAGCCATGCGGGTGCGTGATCGGATTGTCGAGATCTGTTAGAACGTGCGGTCAATTGGTTTCGGCCGTGGAGACAGACATGAACGTTAGCTTGGAGTCGGTGAATTTGGCGTCGATGCCGGCGCTCCAGTCGTAGGAGCCGTAGTTGGCTTCAAAGTCTTCGTCGGTCAAGTCAGCGTGATAGCGGCGGGCTTCGACACGCTCCTTAGCTGAGAGTTTCTTTGTGACGTGCAGGGAATAAATGAGTTCAGCCTTGTTGCGGGTGCTGGGCTTTCCGAGGATGGCGATTACCTGGGAAGGCGTCATTCCGAGGCGCAGGCCGGAAGCGGTTGCGAGGCCGCGAGAAACGAGATTTGAGGAGGTGCAGCGGTCGCTGCCGTGCCAGTCCGGGCCGCCGGAGAAGAGATAGAAACCGAACCTGACCTCGCCTTGTTCAAAGACCAGATGGACCTTTTCTTCCTTTTCGTCCTTGGTGGCTGAAACGTAGCAGGCCTGGGAACGTCCGCTGGATGCATCGCCTCGATTGACGACTTGCGCCTTGCCGAGTTTGATCGCTGCCACGTTAAACATTTTTTCATTCAGTGCGATTCCAAGGATGCGGAAGTTCGGAGGGGCTAATTCTCGCTCTTGCGTCGGGATTGGTGGATCCGCGTCAGAGTCCGGCTTGGCCAAATCGGAAAACCAGTCGGAATTGTCGTGCAGGTCGTCGGTTGGGGCTGTCGAGTCGAAGTGGGGGCGAGGCGGGAATTTGGTGGAGAGCGATAGCGGAGCGGGCGATTGCGGCGTCGTGGCTTGGGCGAACAGAAAGAGGAGCAAGACCCAGGGAGTAAGCATGTAGGTACGATACCAAGGGGGACTGGACGACGAAAGGGGCCGTGTCCATGAAGGTAAGACGAAGATTTGGGGAGTAAGGGTGGTGGACGCAGGCTAAAACCCACGCTACTGGCTTCAGTCGCTGTGGGTGTTGCGGATGGCGGTGCGGGGGCGGCCGGTTAGGGCGCGGAGGGCGCGGCTGGGCAGTTCGCTCCAGGGTAGGGCCTCAAACTCGGCCAGATACGAGTACGCCACCGGGACCACCAAGAGCGTGAGGATCAGGCACAGCGTCTGCCCGCCGATGATGGTCACGGCGATGGAGGCGCGCTGTTCGGAGCCGGCGCCGATGCCGACGGCTACGGGGATCAGCCCGGCTACGATCGAAAGGGTGGTCATCAGAATCGGCCGCAGGCGGACGCGGTTGGCTTCGAGGATGGCTTCGCGGACGCCCATTCCGGCGGCGCGCAGGCGGTTGGTGTAATCCACCTGCAAGATGCCGTTTTTCTTCACGATACCGAGCAGCAGGAACATGCCCAGCGAACTCCACAAGCTCAGCGCGCGACCGGTAATCCACAGCGAGAACAGCGCAAACGGAATGCTCAGCGGCAGCGTGAGCATAATGATGAAGGGATGCGAAAAGCTGCCAAACTGCGCGGCGAGCACCATGTACATGAAGATGGAAGCCAGCAGCATGGCCAGCAGCAAGTTCCAAGTGGTCTCTTCCAACACTTTGACCTGCCCGGTGAAGCGGTACGAATACCCCGCTGGCAAGCCGATTTCTTTGATGGACTGCACGGTATGCGCGGCAGCGACATCGAGGGGATAGCCGATGGCCACGTTGGCGTACACGCTGACCTGAAATTCGCGGTTGTAGCGCCACAGGGTTGCGGGGCCGGCGCCGCGCACAATCGAGGCGACATTTTCCAGGCGCACCTGGCCTAGTTTCGAGGAGGGAACCATCATGCGGGCGAGCACGTCGGGATTGTCGCGCTGCGCGGTCAAAAGCTGCATGGTGACGGGATACTGCTCGGAACCTTCTTTGAAACGGGTGATTTCGTCTTCACCGGAATAGAAGAGGCGCACCGCGTCGCTAATGTCGTTCATGCGCACACCGATATCGGCGGCGCGCTGCCGGTCCACTTTTACTTGCAGTTCCGGCGTGTTCAGATTCAGCGCGGGATTTACGTCGACCAAATCCTTGTACTGCATCATGTTGGCGGCCACGCGCTGGCTCAGGTCGGCAAGTTCGCTCAGATCCGGCCCGCGAATCACCGCGGCGATGGGAAAGTAGATTTCTCCGCCGAGGACCGAAGGCAGGCGCACGTTGTAAGTGATGTTTTTGTAGTCCGTATACATGTTGCGGACCACAGCGGCGACCTGGGCGTGGGATTTCTTGCGCTCGCTGCGCGGCACCAGCCCCACGAACAAGTGCGCGTGATTCGTCGGACCGTGCGTAAACGATTGGACGAAGGAAACTTCCGGCAACGCGGCCACACGCGCGGCCATCACTTTGGCGAAGTCTGAAGTCTTGTCCAGCGAAGTGCCTTCCGGCAGCGTGAACGAGCTGATCAGTTCGGACTGGTCGTCCGAGGGAATCCAGTCGCGGCCCACGAGGCGGTATAGGCCGAACGTGGAAAGAAACGTGACTACGCAAATCAGAATGATCACCGGGCGATGGGCCAGCGACCAGCGCAGCATGGCCAGGTAGCACTCGTCGATGCGATGCAGAAAACCATGTGCGTGGCGCTGCTTCTCGTCACCGCGCAGCTTGAGCATGCGCGAACTCATCATGGGCGTGAGCGTGAAGCCGATCAGCAGGGAAACCATGATGGCCATGGCCATGGTCCAGCCGAAGGAATTCACGTACTTGCGTGCGAATCCGGTCATGAACGCGATGGGCAGGAAAATAATCACCAGAGAAAGCGTGGTGGCCATGACGGCCAGGCCGATTTCGCGCGTGGCTTCGACCGCGGCTGTCCGGCGATCCACGCCTTTTTCTTCCATGAAGCGCACGATATTCTCGAGCACGATGATGGCGTCGTCGATGACGATGCCCACGGCGAGCGTGAGCGCCAGCAGGGTCATGTTGTTCAGCGAAAAGTCCATGCCCCGCATCAGCGTGAAAGTGGCGATGATGGAGGCTGGGATGGCCACGGCCGCGATGATCACGGCGCGCCAGTTGCGCATGAACAGCCAGACCACCAGGCTGGCGAGAATGCTGCCGAGAATCAGATGCTCGAGCAACGAATTCACCGACGCTTTGATGAAGTCCGAGATGTCGTGGGTGACCAGCAGCTGCACGCCCGGCGGCATTTGCGAGCGCAAACTTTCAATCTTCTGCTTCACGTTGTCCGCGACCTGCACGGTGTTGACGCCGGATTGCCGGCGCACGTCGATAGCGATGACGTCCTGCCCGGGGCTCGCGCGCCGGTACAGAGCCGACCAGGTCAGCAATTCCTGCGCGCCGTCTTCCACTTGCGCCACATCGCGGACGCGTACCAGCGCCCCGCCGCGCGTTCCGATCACGATGTCGCCGAACTGATCCGCGGTGCTCACGCGGCCGAGCGTGCGCAAGCCCAGTTGCTGCGGGCCGGTAATCATGCGGCCGCCGGGCGCTTCGATATTTTCGCGTTGCAGGGCGTCGCGGACGTCCAGCACGGTGAAGTTGTGCGAGGTCAATTTCTGCGCGTCGAGCAGAACGCGAATCTGCCGCTGTTGTCCGCCATTGATGTCCACGCTGCCGACGCCGTCCACGGTCTGGATGGCGCGGCGCACTTGCTTGTCCGCGACTTCGGTGAGTTCGCGGCGGCTCATCGAGCCACTCACGAGTAGCGTGAGGATGGGATCGGACTGCGGGTCTTGCTTGGTGATGACGGGAGGCAAGGTATCGCGGGGCAAGCGACTGATGGCTGCGGAGACTTTTTCGCGAATGTCCTGCGCGGCACCTTCGATATCGCGTTCCAGCACGAACGTGCAGGTGATATCGGCCGTGCCTTCGCTGGAATAGACGGTGATTTCATCGATGCCGCTGACCGAAGAAATCGCATCTTCAAGAGGAAGTACGACGCCGGTGATGACTTCCTCGGGAGTAGCGCCCGGCAGCTTCACACCGACGTTGACGGTGGCCGGGTCGGCCTTCGGAAAGAGATCGACGGCCAGCCCGCGATAGGAAAACGCGCCGAGGGTGACCAGAAAGGCGATCAGCATCACGGTGAAGACCGGATACTTGACGCAGATGTCGGCGATTCGCATGAGAGTTCTGTCCCGGTCCCGCAGCTATTTCGCTGGCGTGGAATTCGGCGCTTCGCGTTCTTCCTGCACGGTGGCGCCGTCGCGCAAATCGCCGGAAACGGCTACCGCCACGCGGTCGCCCGGCTTGAGGCCTTCGGCGACTTCAAAGCGGCGCCCGCGTTCATCTTCGGTCTGTCCGGCGGGGCGAATCTGGCGCTCGGAAACGTGATTGCCATTGAGCAAGAAAACTTTGTAAACCCCGTAGCGGTAATTCACGGCGCCGTAGGGCAGAAAAATCGTTTTCTCCTGCTTCTCGCTGGGGATGGAAGCCTGGACGAAGAATCCCGGCTTCAATTTTCCGTTGACGTTTTCGAGCAAGGCCTCGGCTTCGAAGGTGCGCGAATCCTGCGCTACGGAAGGATTGATGCGCGAGACGCGTCCGTGAAAACTCTCACCGGGAAACGCTTCGACTTGCAGGTCGACCATGGCGCCGTCTTTGACCCAGCCGGCCCAGCGCTCTGGAACCGCCAGGCGCGCCCGCAATTTGTCCGTGCGGACCACGACCATGACCGGGCTTTGCAAGCGCAAGTATTCGCCAGGATGGACGTTGCGCGTTTTAACCGAACCCGGAAAGGGCGAGCGAATGGTGGCGTCGTTGAGTTTTTTCTCGGCGAGTTTTTCAGCGGCGTCGCTGGAGACGAGCAATGCTTTGAGGCGATCGACTTCTTGCAGGGCGACGTTGTAGGCGGCTTTGGTGCTTTGGTCGCGGCTGGCGGCTTCGTCGAGTTGCTGCTGGGAGATGAGCTTTTCGCTGAACATTTCCTTGGCGCGGCCATATTTGCGTTCGGCGTCGAAGAGATCGGCTTCGGCGCGTTGCACGGAGGCAATTTTCTTGGGGTCAGTGGGCAGCGGATCGCCGGGGCCGATACCGAGCTGGGCGCGGACTTGCTGCACGATGCCGCGCTGGCGATCGACTTCAAACTGCAGTTCCTGGGGGTCCAGCACGATGAGCGGCTGGCCTTCCCTCACGGAGTCGCCCTCGTCGGCGAGAACTTGTGAAACACGCGCTTCAACTTGCGCGCTGAGAGTGCTTTCTTCGAGGGCGTACAGCGAGCCGACGGCCTGGATGTGGCGGTGGGCAATCTCTTCGGCGACGGTGTAAAGATGCACGCGCATGGGGCGGGCGGCATCGCCGAGGGTGTTGGCGGAAGGCGACTTAGCGCAGCCGGCAAACCCCAGGGCCAGCAGGAACGCCAGCGTAGAGCGCAAGGGCGTCAAAGCAGAGGCGTGGCGGGCCTCCGAGAAGCAACAAATGTTACACAGTGTCCGGTCAAGCACGTTGGTTGATGTGGCCCCCGTTTGATTTCTTAGACTCGCGACCTGGCCAGTTGGTTTCGGCTGCTCCGAACCAAAGGCGGCAGACAGACATTATGAACGCGCCGGGCCCGGCATCCAAGGGCCATGCCGGGGCACTGGGGGGCCCAGGCAGGAGCGAAGTAACGCATGGAATTTATTGTAAAGTGGCAAGGTCTAAGCCATTGGAAGACGGTAGGTGGTCAAATGATTCTGCATACACCGCGGGCGCGGCCGGAAACGCTGCGAGCGCGCATCGCCCGCAAACCGATGTGGTCAGTGCCGTTCTGGGCAATTGAATACCCGTTTGAATGGCTGGCCTACGTACTGAGCCGCTGGGCGTTTCTGGAAGTACTCGAATACCTGGGGAGTTTTGGCGTGCTGATCGCAATAGTGTTTTATTTTTCGGAGTCCGGTGACCGGCTGAAGCAAAAGCACTACCAGGCGTGGCAGGTGATTAACACGGCGCAAGGAAAAGGCGGGAACGGCGGACGGGTGGATGCGCTGGAGGAGCTCAATTCCGATGGGATTACGCTCACCGGGGTGGACCTGTCCGGGGCATTTCTGCAAGGGGTGCGTCTGGAAAAAGCGCGGCTGGCGCGGGCGAACTTCAACGCCGCGGATGCGCGCAACAGCGACTTCCGGGGCGCGGATTTTTCCACCGCGGATTTGCAGTCCGCGAATTTTCGCGAGAGCGATCTGCGCAATGTGAATTTTTCCAATGCGGGGATGAAAGACGCGGATCTTGCCAATACCAATCTTGGCGGAGCGGATTTTTCCGGCGCGACATTGGACGACGCGGAGTTGCGTCATGCCGATCTGCGGGATATCCGCTGGCAGAAAATTGGGAGTATCCGCACGGCGAATTTGTTCGGAGTCAAGAACGCGCCGGAGGGTTTTGTGGCGTGGGCGCTGCGGAATGGCGCGGTGCAGACGCCGCACGACAATGAGTAAGCGCGGCTATATTCGGTCACGATAGGCAGGATATGGGTGCGAGCGGAGGCACGATGTATCGTGCCCCTACTGGTTCGGGGCGGTGGTGAACGGCGGGGGCGGTGGTGAACGGCGGGCGCGGGTTACGACGGCGGCCAGCGCGATGGCTGGGTGGGTGGGCTGAGGCTGTGAAAGCGGCGTCGAGCCGTCGCAGTCCAAAGAGGGCACGATGTATCGTGATGTATGGTGCCCCTGCTGATTCGGCGGGGATGGCTCAGCTAATTCAGGGAGACGATCCAAACGTTGGCGGTGGTTTCGCCTAACTCGAAGACGATGTGCTTGCCGTCGGGAGACCAGGTGGGATAGCGGACGTAGTGGTTCATCTGGGTGTAGGGAGTGATTTTCTTTTCCTGTTTAGTGGCGAGATCAACAGTCCAGACATTCCAGACGAAGTCGCGGAGCCCCGCGAAAGCGATCTTCCTGGCATCGGGAGACCAACTGTGCGGCCAATCCTGGTCGGAGTCATCCGTAATCTGCTGGGGCGTGCCACCGGCGGCGGGCATGATCAGGATGTCGGTTTTGTCTCCGCGTTTCTGCTCGAAGACGATGTTTTTTCCATCCGGCGAGAATGTGGGGAAGCCGGCAAGCTCGGTATCGAAGGTAATCTGATGTGCATCGCCACCAGTGAGGGAAGCGAACCACAGATTGGGGACGCTGCCGGTAGCGGTCATGAAGACGACGGAGCGGCCATCGGGAGCCGCGGAGAGATAAGGCGCGGTGGACGGAAGCTGCCGCAGGACTTCTTTTCGTTTGGTGTCCAGGCGGTATTTGACGAGGCTGCTCTGCTGCGATTCGCCGCTGAACTCCCAGCAGACAAATTCCTGGCCGCTGGGCAGCCAGGCGGGCGAGGCGCAGCCACTGCTGATTTGCGTGGCGTTTTTTCCGCCCGCGTCCATGACCCACACACCGCTTTCAAAGCTAACGCTGCCGACATCGAAGAGGATGCGTGTTCCGTCCGGCGAAAACCGGGGAACGGCTTTGCGGAAACGAGTGTCCTGGGTGAGCGCGACTGGGGGGCCGACGGGCTCCGCGGTCGTGGCGGAGAGCGGAACGGAATAAAGTTCGCTGGCGGTGCGGGCATCGCTGTAAGCGAGCGAACGGCCGTCGGGGGAGACGGCGAGATAACGCGGAATCGCAGGAAAGGTGCTGACGATTTTTTCGGCACGATCGCGGATCTGGGTTTCCGTACCGGAGACGGGAATCTTCCAAATGGCAAAATCGCCGTAACGGAGAGCACCGAGATAAATGGAGTTGCCATCGCGGGAGTACGCCGGATTGTAGAGGCCGCCTCCGGGAGCGAGGCGGCGAACAGCGGTGCCGTCGATGTGCATGGTCCACAAGCCGGAGTCGCTGCCAAATTCGCTGACGGTGAAGACGATGGACTTGCCATCAGGAGAGCAGGCAGGAGAATTGTGGGCGCCGGCGGGATAGCTGGGCTGGGAGATTTGGCGAGTGGCACCGTCGTGGAGCGAGACGGTCCAGATGGTGGAGGCAGCGATGGCCATGCCGGCTGTAGAACTGAGATCGCGAATGCCCGCGGATTGAAAGACGATTTGCGAGCCGTCCGGGGACCAAGCCGGGCCGGAACCGAAAGTGGTCAGTTGACGGGGCGAGCCGCCGAGAGCCGGAACGAGCCAGATTCCTCCGCGACGTGAAGAATAGAAAGCGATGGTTTTGCCGTCCGGAGACCAAGCTGGTTGCAAATTGATTTGGCCGTCGTTGGTCAGCTGGACGATCTGTCCACCGCGAGTCAATTGCTTCAGATAGATTTCGAGTTTTCCGCCGGAGTCGGAGCTATAGGCGATGGTGCTGCCATCCGGGGAAAAGGACGGAAAGATGTCCAAGCCCTGGGAACTGGTGGCTTGCATGCGGCGGAAACGATCGGGGGCGACCGGGCCCGATTTCCTGGAGAGCACCGACCAGGTGACGGCGATGAGGGTGGCGACGCTCACGAGGGTGATGAGGGCAAATCGCGCGACGCGAAGGCGAGCGGCGGAGGAGAATGCTTCGGGGTTCGCGGGTTGGGCGGTGTGGATGGCTGCTTGGCTGGGGGAATTTTCACTGACGGTGACCGAAGCGATGAAGCGATAGCCACGGGTGGGAGCGGTTTCGATGTACCTGGCTTCGCTCTTGCTGTCGCCCAAGGCTTTGCGAAGCTGGGCGATGGCGCGGGTGAGGGCGTTCTCGGTGACGAAGGTGCCGGCCCAGACGGCGGAGAGCAATTCGTCCTTTTCGACGAGGCGGCCGCGGTTTTCGAGCAGATAGACGAGGACACGGAAGGCTTTGGGCTCGATGGCCAAGGGCTTTTGCGCTTTCCAGGCGCGAGCATTGGAGACGTCCACGAGGACGTCATCGAATTCAAAACACTGGCTTTGCACGGTCATCACAATTCCATCACAAAAACCCGCTGCAAAATCATGGCGTCCTCAAGACCTGGCACGGAATCCCCTCGTAAGGTCAGCCCAGCCATATGCGGCTGGAGCTGGAAATGGGTGCTTACCGGAGTCAAAGTGTTGTTTGCGCATGCTTATTGCTTGGACTGTTTTGCGGCACAAGTGTTTCGCCTAGCGCCGAAGCTTTGCCGATTTTTTCTGGCCCCACTACTGTATCCGGACGGATGGTTGCGGGCTATCTGCTGGTGGTGCCGATTGCGATCAATGGACGAGGGACGTGGGATTTCGTCGTAGACACGGGAACGAACCAGACGGTGATTGATCCGGAGCTCGGAGAGGAATTGCATCTGGCGAAGACGGGCCGGGTAACCTTGAACACGCTGGCGGGAGCGCAGAAGGTCTGGCTGGCTTCGGCCGATTCGATTGCTGCCGGAGCAGCGTCCGTGGCGAACCTGGAGATTCTTGTTGGCAGAATCGATGCGGTGCGGAAATTGGATGAACGAGTTCGCGGAGTGTTGGGGCTGGATTTTCTGTATCACTTTGCGTTTTCGCTGGATTACGGGGGCGCGCGGTTGCGTTTGTTTCCGGCGAATGTGCCGACGGATCCGGAGGATTCCGGCTTGGCGAGCATAGAGGTGCAGTTGGTTGACGGGCGGGTGCTAGTGCCTTGCGGCTGGGGTGACGCGAGGATGCGGCTGCTGGCATTAGATTCGGGAATTGCGGAGGTGCTGCTTTTTGCGGAGCGCGGCATGAACGCTGCCGCAGCAAAAAGCGGAGCAGCGCGGCAAATGCTGGTGAGCCATGCGGCGGCTGCGGAAGCCGTGCGGATTCCTCTGGGAGATTTTTTTGTCGGAGAGCAGCTGGTGCATGGAGTTAGTGGCCTGCTGCTGGCGCGGACCGGGGACATGACGATGCTGCCCGAAGACGGATTGCTGCCGGCGTCGCTGTTCCGGTCGGTATTTGTGAACCCTCACGCGCGGATCGCGGTGTTCAAAGAAAAGTAGATTCATTTCGCGGCGATGGCGATGTCCTGGTGAATGGCGTGTTGGCACTTGCCGGGGCGCGTTTGCCGTGTGCGCGGCTTCTTGCTAATTTTGCGGGTGTTGATGGGTAGTGCTTCACAGGTTCAGTGGCCGCTAAATGAGGCGCGGCAGTGTTGAGCCCCTACGAGGGCGAGAGCGGGGGAGTGGCGATGTCTACGTTTGGATTGATCGAGTATCAGGATGCCAGCGCGGAAGTGCGGGCGATTTACGATGACATCATGGCGACGCGGAAAAGCGACTGGATCAACAATTTTTGGAAGGCAATCGCGCACGATCCGGCGACGCTGAAGCGGACGTGGGAGAGCATCAAGCAGATTATGGGGCCGGGAGCGCTGGACCCGCTGACGAAGGAGATGATCTACGTGGCGGTGAGCGTGACGAACAGCTGTCATTACTGCATTGCTTCGCATACGGCGTCGGCGTTCGGGAAAGGGATGACGCCGGAGATGTTCAAGGAGCTGCAAGCGGTGATCGGAATGGCGAATGAGACGAACAAAATGGTGACGGGATACCAAGTGGAGATTGATGAGCGATTTAGGCCGCCGTTGAAGCGGTGAAGAGGCGACGGAGATTGCGGAAGATTGAAGGCTTTGGCGGTTGAAGTGGCTGCGGGACCAAAATGGGACACTGTCCTTCGGTACAGTGTTGGCGCTTAGTACGCGGGTACTATGGCTGGGCCGGGCGCTGGGGAACGAACATAGAAGAAGACGCGGGACGGAGTTGGTCTGCCTGTACCCGCTTCCAAAACTTCTTGTTTCGAGTGAGCCCGCCATGGCACCTATTGCGAAAGAAAACGAAATACTGACGGCAAGAACGGTGGAGACAGCAGCGCCCTCCGCTACGGCAGCGACACTGCCGAACGAGGGAGCGAGCAAACCGCAACCCGTGGCGCTGGAAGTAGCGGTGACGGTCAATGGAGCGCGCGCGGTAGACGGCAGCGACAAGCGCGAGCCCTTTTCGGAATCCACGAAAACGGTGTTGGTATTCGGCAGCGGGGCGGTGATTCGCTTGCAATCACCGGTGGCGCCCGGGCAGCTGCTTTTTCTGACCAACGACAAGACAAAAAAAGAAGTGGTCTGCCAGGTGGTGAAGTCGAAGAATTATCGCAACGTGAGCGGGTATGTGGAACTGGAGTTCACCGAGGCGGTGGTGGGCTTCTGGGGGATGCGATTCCCCAACGACCGGATTGGCGGAGGGCCGTCGGCTGCGGCGGGAACCGCCAATTCGCCAGCGGTGAGCAAATCCATTTCGCAGCCAGGGGCGGTAAGCGCACCGACGCAGGCGGTAGCGCCAGCGTTGCCCAGGCCGGATGCCACGGCGAATTTCAATGCGCTGAAGGCGCTGGCTTCCACACCGGTACCGCCGGTGACAGCTCCCGAGGTCAAGCCGGTTGCGACGGTAGCGCCGCCCGCGGTGAAGGAAGTGGCCCCGGTGGCAGGCGACCCGTCCACGGAAGCGCTCAAGCAGCAAACGGCGCGGTTGCAAGAGCAACTGTCGTCGATGTTGTTTGCGGAACGGGCCAGCGCGAAGGTAGCGCCGCCGCCTGCGCCTGTAGCGAAGCAGGACGTGCAGGAAAATACGGCGAAGATTCTTGAGTTTGTGAAGCCGGAAAGAGCGCCGCAGGTGATGGTGACGCCGGTGACCCATGAGGCGCCGAAGAACACAGTGCTGACCGCCCCAAAGGCCGTGCCGCCGGCGGAGAGCGCACCGGGAAAATCTCTGCTGGACGAGGAAGAAGTGAAGATTCCGTCGTGGCTCGAACCACTGGCGCGCAATGCGGCCAATGTTTCGGCTGCGGAAGAGACCACCACCCGAACCGAGGTGCACCACAAGGAAGAACCGGTTTTCGAGAGTCACATCGCACCGGAACCTGAGGCGGATTTTCCGGCCGGAGAGACGGAAGCGGCGACATTGACGTTTGAGACCAACCTGCTGGAGCCGGAACTTTCGGGCGCGGGCAGCTCGCGAGGGTCGAACAAGGGATTGCTGATTGGGATGATCGCGGCAGGACTGGTGCTGGCCGCGGCGGGCGGAGCGTGGTTTGTGCGGAATCAGGCCGGGGCGGCGCCAGGCGTAGCTGCAGGCGCTCCGGTGACATCGGCGGCGGTGGTTCGGACTGCGCCGCAAGCTTCAACTCAAGTATCAGCGCCAGGCGTGAATGGCCCGGCAGCGAACTCCGCGGCGAATTCGCCGGCGCCGTCCGCGCCGCTCTCTTCGGCTACGTATACCGCGCCCGCTGCCAGCAACGCGGGCGGGAATCGAGGCGGGAATCAAACGGTGAACAACGCGGTGGTGAAGACGCCACAGCCAGCACCAGCACAAACTGCTCCGCCGCTTCAAATAGAGTCGCAACCGAAGAAGCCGGCGCTCGGCGAAGTGCGCCTGGCAGCGCCGACAATCAGTCACAAAGGCCAAGCACAGACCGGGAACGAAACCGAAACGGGGATTTCTCTGGGCAACTCCGAGGCAGTACCGAACGATGCGCTGGGAAGCGGGTTGGCGAATCATACGAAGGGCCCGGCGGCTCCAGCGGAACCCTTGCCGGTGGGCGGAGACGTGAAGCCGGCGAAATTGCTGATGTCGGTTTCGCCGATGTACCCGTCGCTGGCGAAGAATCAGCACGTTTCGGGAGACGTCAGGGTAGACGCGCTGATCGATGAGACCGGCAAAGTGACCACGATGAAAGTGGTAGCCGGGCCGACATTGCTGCAGCAGGCGGCGATGGATGCGTTGCGGCAGTGGAGATACCAGCCGGCGACGCTGGACGGCAAAGCAGTGCCGATGCACCTGACGGTTACCCTGCAGTTCCGCTTGCAGTAGTGAGCTGACTCCGCGCGAGCTGCGCGGGGGCGGCGGAATCTCTTTATTCCCCTGAATATTGGCCCAGGCTATTGGCGACCGAAGGAGTGGTATTCGAAGCCGAGGCCGCGCATGACGGACGGCGAATACAGGTTGCGGCCGTCGAGCAGCAGCTTGCGAGCCATGGTTTTCCCCGCCCGCTCCCAGTCAATCTTCTTGAAAATGTCCCACTCGGTGCACAGCAGAGCAGCGTCCGCGTTCTGCAAAGCTGCGTACGGGTCTTTGTGGTAGTGGGCGCCGGGAAACAGCGCTTGCGTGCGGGAAATTGCCTCGGGGTCGCAAGCGTGCACATCAGCGCCGTCGGCCAGAAGGCGTTTAAGGACTTCAAGGGCAGGTGCGTAGCGAATGTCGTCGGTATTGGGCTTGAAGGCGAGGCCCAACAGGGCAACGTGCTTGCCTTTGACCACCCATAGCGCCTTGCGAATTCTCTCCATGTAGCGATCGATGCGCTCTTTGTTGACGCGCTCGGTGGCTTTCAAGATATCGAAGTCCACGCCGACGGACGCGGCGAGGTGAATGAAGGCTTGCACGTCTTTGGGAAAGCAGAAACCCCCGAAACCGAGGCCAGCTTTGAGGAACTGGCCGCCGATGCGCGGGTCCAGGCCCATGGCGCGGGTAACTTCCTCGACGTCGCCGCCGAGGCGTTCGCAAAGCTCGGAGAGGACATTGGCGTAGCTGATTTTTAGAGCCAGGAACGAATTGGAAGCGTGCTTGATAAGTTCGGCGCTGTTGATGGTGGTGACGAGAAAATCCGCGCGCGGGCCGGGAGGGCAAGTGCCGTTGTGCAACGGGCAATGAAAGCTGCGTTCGAGGATGGGCCGGTAGATTTCGCGGAGGTCGGCGGCGGCGGATTGTTCTTCGACGCCAACAACGATGCGATCCGGATGAAAGAAATCCTCTACGGCGGTGCCTTCGCGCAGGAATTCGGGATTGGAGGCGACGCGGAAGTGAAGGTCGCCGTTGCGGCTATAGGCTGCCAGGGCGCGGCTCAGCTCCAGGCCGGTACGCGCGGGAACAGTGCTTTTTTCAATGACCAGCTTCGGGCCGTCGGCTTCGGCAGCGATCTGGCGGGCACAGTTGTCGATAGCGGAAAGGTCGGCTTCGCCGGATTCTTTGGGCGGAGTGCCAACGCAAATAAAGATCGCTTGTGCAGCGCGAATGGCCTGGCCCGCGTCACTGGTGTAGGAGATGCGTCCGGCCTGCCGGGCGGAGTGCAGAATCTCGTCGAGGTAACGCTCGTAAATCGGTACGCCGCCGGCATTGAGCTTGGCGATGCGCTCGCTGTCGATGTCTGTACAAATGACTTCGTGCCCCGCCTCAGCGAGGCAGGCGCCGGTGACCAATCCGACGTATCCACATCCGATGACCGAAAGACGCACTCCAATTCCCCTTTCGCGCAAGAGGCGCGCAAGCAAATTTTCATTGTGAACGAAAGACCGACAGGAACCAAGCGGGGTTTGGGCGCGAGTTCCCAGGGCTACCCATCAGGTCGATTATCCCAGAACATACTGCGCCACAACTCTGCGGTTCGCGATCACCGGCCACGTCCCATCAGCAAGCCGCGAAGGCCGAGGAGCAGCAAACGGGGCTGGTGGCGCACGACATTCCAGAGGAGGCGGGTGGATTCGTCGCGATTGATTTCGCCGAGGGATTTGCGGGTGGAGGCGTTCAGGAGGTCCACGAGACGGGAATAATCGTCCTGTTGAAAGTGATGCATGGTGCGGCGAATGAGGCGGTGGGTATCCAACTCGCGCCGAAGGGAGGTGAGTTCACTGCTGCGGCCGGGTTGCAATAAGGATTGGGCGACGCCGAGCGCACCGCGGAATCCGGTGACGATGCCGCCGACGGTGGAGACTTTCACTTGCGCAGCAGCATCGCCGACGAGGTACACGTCACCGTTGCCGACGCGCCGGCGCACCGGTATCCAGCGTTTGTAGACAGGAATGCGAGCGCCTTGCCATTCGAGCGGCTCGAGATGCTTTTTCTCGAGGAAACGCTCGAAAGCGCGTTTAGTGTTGCGGCCGTCTTCGCCGATTACGCCAAGGGCACCACGGTCCGCGGATTCCGGAACGAGCCAATAAAAGTAAGGCGTGTCGTCCGGGACGAACCAGACGCGAGTGGTGTCCGATGGGCAATCCTTGGGCAGCCGGACGATGGCTTGCATCAGAGGTACGGTTTCGACGGGTGGCCAGCCAGCCGCCCGGGCAACACGGCTAGTCGCGCCGTCCGCGCCCACCACGGCGGCAGCATTGAGTTCCTGGCGGTGGCCGGAAGAATCGACTTGCAGGCGAAGGCCATTCCCATTGGGGGATAGGCCAAGAAAGCGGGTGTCAAAACTGACGGTTGCGCCGGCATGCTGGGCTTCGCGGGCAAGCGCGTTGGTCAGCCGCGCGCGCTCGATGATCAGGTCCGGCTTACTGAGGGCCACTTGGGCGGAGCGGCCGTCGGTGAACAGCTCAAAGCGGCGAATTTCGTTGACGATGCTTTCCTGCGCGCTGGGACCCATCTGGCTGCGGAAATGATCGGTGACGATGAGTGTGCGGGCCGCGGGGTCGCATCCCTGCTTGGATTCGAGAACGCGAACGCGGCGGCCGCCGCGGGCGACTTGCGCAGCAGTGAAGAGACCGGCAGCCGATCCGCCGACGACGACAATTTCTTCCTTATCCCGGGGTGACCGGGAGCCGAATGTTTCGTTAGTCACTGCTCTCGATTCTTCCAGTCGTGCAAAGTGTCCGGGCGCTGAACCGGCGCGTTGCGTAGCCCAGAAACGGTTTGGTTGCGGCTGGCAGTGCGCTGAGCTTTGGGTCTAGCGGTTTCAGTACGGACAAGTATAGCGAATCGGAGGTGCGGGACAAACTCACTCCATCGCCAAACTCTTTGTCCCTCGAATGCATCAGGTCCGGCGGGTCGGGATATCAGGAGGCTTTCTTCAGCTCGGGACGCTGGGGCTCGAAGGGCGCGCGCTCGAGGAAAAGGATTCCGCCAAGCAAGGCCGCGAAAGCGACAGCGGCGGCGATTGCGGCCTCCTGGCTGGAGAGGTAGCTCACCAGCAGTGCGGCGGTGCCGCTGAGTACTCCGATCAGATACATAGTCACGACGGCGCCGCGATGACCGAGACCGAGATTGGCCAGACGATGGGCGGCGTGGTCTTTGCCAGGGGTCGCAAAAGGCAGCAAGCCGCGGCGGGCACGCGAGACACTGACCAGGGCAGTATCGAGAATGGCGGCTCCGAGAATCAAGACGGGCGCCAGCCACGCGGAGAAGTGATTCACCTGCTCGAGACGCAGCTTGAGTCCGAGAGTGGCCATCAGGAAGCCTAAAAACATAGCGCCGCCATCACCCATGAAAATCTTGGCGGGCTTGAAGTTCCAGCGCAGGAAACCTGCGGAAGCGCCGAGAACTGCGGCGGCCAGGGACGTAACCATGGTCTGCCCATGCAACAGGGCGAGGGCAGCGAAAAAGACCGAGGCGACTGCGGCGACGCCGGCGCACAAGCCATCCATGTGATCGAGAATGCTGAAGGAAGCGGTGATGCCGACCACCCACAAGATGGTGAGAGCCGCGTCCAGCAAGTAGCCCGAGTGGCCACCCAGCAAAACGCCGAAGACTTGCGCGTGAATACCGCTGGCCAGAAGAATTCCCGCGGCGACGGGCATGGCGACAAAAAGCTTGATCTGATGGTGCAGCCAGCCGCGATCATCGAGAATGCCCACCAGGGCGACCAGCGTGGCCCCGGCAAGAATGCCGAAAACTTGATTGCGTGCGGCACCGCTGGTGGAAAAGAGCGCGGCGAGGACCACCGCGCCATACATCGCCAGTCCGCCGAGCAGCGGAATCGGCTGAAGATGAACTTTGCGCGGCCCCGGAAGATCCACCATGCCCACACGAAGGGCCAGCGCACGCACAGGAACGGTCAGAGCTACGGACGCGAGTAGAGCGATAGAGAAAGCCAACAAGCCAGCTGGCATGCGACCTCGGTTAGATTGTATTCAGCGATACAACTCGGCCGGGCGGTACGGCCGTTGCCTCATGTTCTTGCCGGACTGGGGATCCAGCTCCAAGTGAGCCCAAAATGGCTGCCCCACGCAGCACAAACACGATACTGCGAGAAAGGTTGCGCAGCAATCGGGAAAACACCGTAGGTTTCAGAAAAGGAATGGCGGGTGCACGCTAAACATGCATCACCCGGTGGTAAACAGCGATTAGCGTTCGGTCAGCATGCGGTTGAAGATGCGCTGGACCTCGGCGCGATCCCGGTCGGCGTAATACCAGTCTATTGTGCGCTTGAGACCGTCGCGAAACGCCACCTTGGGCCCCCAACCGAGCAGCTTTTTGGCCAGGGCATTGTCCGCAACACGATTCAGCGGCCCAACTGGCATGTGAGGGAGGGTCTTGATGTCGGCTTTGTGGCCGGTGAACTCGCAGACCATCTTGGCGCAGTCGATCACGCGGATGCGCTCCATGGTGCCAAGGTTGATCGCGGTGCCGTCGTTGATTTTCTCGCCGGTCAGAATGGTGCCGTCGACAATGTCGTCGATGTAGGTCCAGTTGCGAATCTGTGTACCGTCGCCCCAGACCTCGAACGGATTCTGCTTGAGGAAAGCACGAGCAATCATGGCGATCACGGCGTGGTTTTCGACGCCGCGCGGTCCGTACACCGTGAAATAACGGCAAGAGGCGGTGCCGATGCCGTACTCCTTGGCATAGGCTTTCAGCGTGAATTCGGCCATGAGCTTAGCCCAGCCATAAGTGTTGTCGGCATCGTTGGGGCCGTTGGTCAAATCCTCGGTGAGATAAAGCTCCTTGTTCAGGTCAGACTGCATGAAATTCGGATAAACACATCCCGACGAGGCAAAGACGATCTTCTTCACCTTGGCTTTAACTGCTTCGGAGAAAATCAACCCGTCCAAGAAGAAATTCGATGCCGGGCCGGCCTGGTGCAAATCCACATAGCCGCGTCCGCCGTGATCTGCCGCCAAATGAAAGACCGTGTCCACGCCTTGCATGGCCGCGCGTGCGACTCCTGGCTCGCGCAGGTCCGCTTGGATGAATTCCACCTTGTTGGTGCCCAGGTGCTGCTTGAGATTTCCCAGGTGTCCACTGGAAAGATCATCGACGATGCGGACTTTAGCCGCTCCTCGAGCGAGCAGCTGGTCCGTCAGGGTCGAACCGATGAACGACGCGCCCCCGGTTACAAAAACAAGTTTTCCGCTCCAAAAGGTGTCCGCAGAAGTCACGCTCGCACAGCCTCCTCGATGATTTGCACAAATTTCTTCAGCTCTTGGACTCTATCATAGTCGGGAGCAGCGGCCAGAGCAGCGCGGCTCATCTTTTCGACCTCGTCGGCATTACGAGACAATCGGCGAACCACCGCGATCAGTTCCGAGGCAGCATTGGGAGAAGCACTGCAGGAAAAACCCTGCCTCAGACCAAGCGTGACCGCGTCTGTCGAGGTTGGCGCGACAGCGATTACCGGTTTGCCGGCCGCCAGAATTCCATACAGCTTGCTCGGGACGATGACACCCTGCAAGCCATCTTTGATGCTGATGAGATGGACATCCGGTGCCGCGAGCACGGAGGGAATCTTGCTGGCTGGAAAAAAATCGAGGAAGCGGATGTTTCTGGCGCCGGCAGCCGCTTGCAACCGGGCGCGTTGCGCTCCATCGCCCACAAAGACCAGCCCGATTCCATCGTCCGCGAGTTTTCTGCCAGCTTCCAACAAGGTGTCCCACGCGCCATAAAACCCAAGGTTGCCGGCGTGCAACAGCACGAATCGGAAATCGCCGCGAATCGCGCGGATCACTTCGAAGTCCAGCAGGGGAGGAGGAACCTCCGGGGAGCGAATCAGTGTTCCATCGCGGACTACCAGGACGCGCGTTTCGTTCACTCCTTTGCCGCTGATTCTCGCGCGCATGTCATTGCCCAGCACGATAACGCGGGTGGCACGCCGGAGCGCCCAGCGGTGTAGCCGCTCCCACACACGAGACAGCAGCCCCGGTTTCACAATCGATCCGCCCACCGCCATATCCGGGTACAAATCACGAATGTTGTAAACGTACGGCTTGCGCTTCAGCAGCGCGATGACCGCGCCAACGATGCCGGCGAACGGCGGGTCGGTCATCGCCAATACTACGTCGCATGGCACAAACAGCGCGCGGGGAACAGCCAACGCGACGTAACTCAAATAATTCATGACGCGCCGCCGCATGTGGAAGCGCGGATAGTCGGTCGAGCCCAGACGCACTACGCGCACGCGGCCTACTTGCTCCGATCGCCACAAGTGCCATGGCCGGCGCTCGGTTGGATCGTAGGACGGCCGGCCGCAAAGCACCGTAATGTCGTGACGGTCGGAAAGTGCGTCCACTACCGTCTGAGCCATTTTTGCCGTCGCGGAAGTGTCCGGTGGAAAATAGAGGTTGAGCAACAAAACCCGCATGCACAGATTGTACAGGGAACACTCGGCGATGCTACCGGCGAGCCCCGGGGCACGGCCAACTGGACAGGACTACAGCAACTGGACAACTGGCCGTGATTGCGTCCACAGGCCAGTTACCAGCGCGCGCTTGCATTGTAGAGTGGCAGCATTCGCGAAGAATTCTGGAAAGCGCCGAGTGATTGGCCGACATCGCTCGTTGTCGAGGAGCAGCCATGAAGATTTTTCTCTCCCTCGCCGTTGCGGCATTCATCCTGGCCGATGCGCCGGTTCTCGAGGCCAATAAGACGTACACGCCGCTGCCCTCCATCGTGCTGAAGGCCAAGACAGTGTTCATTGAAAACGGGACCGGCGATGCGACGTTGCATGACCTGGTTTACCTGGAAATTGCTCGTTGGGGGCGCTTTCGGATGGCGGAAAGCCGCGAAAAGGCCGACGTGATCCTGGCCATTTCCGGCGCCAGTTCCGTGCGATTGGTGGAGGCGAGCGAGAGCAGCCCGGGGTATCTGGCCAGAATGTATGCCGACACTTTGGCGCAACCTACCGTTCCGGCGGGATTCACGCGAATCTCGGTTGTCGATCCCAAGAGCGGCAAAGCACTGTGGTTCTCGCAGAAAAAAACGGACCTTTCGAAGAGCAGGACCGGCTTCCTGGATGGACTCCGCGACGCTATGGACCAGCAGGAATCCGCGCATAAGCAAAAGTGAGTTGCGCGCCGGTGCGGCGGCAGGCCTTCGTTAGACGCGGGTAATCAGGAAATTGCCGAGCACCAGCGCGTCCATTTGCGTCCGCAGGAAACAGTCCAGCGCCTCTTCCGGCTTGCAGACAATCGGCTCGTTGTCGTTGAACGAGGTGTTCAGCACCACCGGAACGCCGGTCAGATCTCGAAACGCGCCAATCAACGCGTGGTAGCGCGGGTTTGCTTCGCGTGTGACCGTTTGCAGCCGCCCGGTCCCATCGACATGCGTGGGCGCGGGAATTTTGTCCCGCTTTTCCGGCCGCACGGAATATGCCAGCGTCATGAATGGCGAGGGATGCGATTTCTCGAACCACTCTCCTGTGGCTTCCGCGAGAATCGAGGGCGCGAAGGGGCGAAAAATCTCACGGTGCTTGATGCGCTGGTTTAAGATATCCTTCATTTCTGGCCGCCGGGGATCCGCCACAATGCTGCGGTTGCCCAACGCGCGCGGCCCCCACTCGGCGCGGCCCTGAAACCATCCCAGAATGTTTCCGCCGGCAATGATGGCCGCGGTCTTGCTCATCAATTCTTCTTCGCGAAGTTCGGCGATCGCGAATCCCTTGGACGCGAGAGAACTCGCATCGATCGTGCGGCGCAACGCCTCCGTCGAGTATCCCGGCCCCCAATACGCATGCTCCATCACGAAGGCGCGAGGATTGCGCAAAATCTGATGCCACACGTAAAGCGCCGCGCCTACCGCCAACCCCGCATCGCCAGCGGCTGGATGCACGTACACCTGCTCGAAGGGCGTGGCATCAAAAATCTTTCCGTTGGCCACGCAATTGAACGCGACTCCGCCCGCCAGGCACACGGCCTTCAGCTTGGTTCGCTCGGCCAGTTTGCGGAGCATGCCCAGATACACTTCTTCGAGCCGTGCCTGCAGGGAAGCTGCGAGATTACGATGGCGTTGTTCCAGCGGGTCTTCCGGCAGCCGCGCCGCGCTGCCCAGCCGCGTGGCCATCTTCTCTGAAAACATTTTGCCCAGTGTCGGGGTCTTGTCCGCCTCGGCCCAGGACATTTCCGGCCCGGTGCGGTGATGCGTGAAATAGTCCAGATCCAGGCGAAATCCGTTGGTATTCCCTTTCGCGTCGAACCGCACAATCTCGCGAAAAGCTGCCAGGTGTTCGGGCTCACCGTAAGCCGCCAGTCCCATCACTTTGTATTCGTCGCCAAATTTCAGGAAGCCGAGATACTGGGTAACTGCGCTGTAAAACAGTCCCAGGGAATGCGGAAAAGTGATTGCTCCGTCGATGTGCATGCGGTTGCCCGCGCCGGAGCCCCACATGGTGCTGGCGAAATCGCCCAGCCCATCGGCGGAGAGCAAAGCCGCCCGTTCGTAAGGCGCGCAGAAAAAACTGCTGGCCAGATGCGCTTGATGGTGCTCCACGCGATGAAACTTCGCGCCCAGCGTCTTGGGGTCAACAGCAAACGCCTGCGCCAGCGCATCGGGAATTCCCGTGAACTTGGCGAGTACCTTAGCGCGTTCACGAGCAAACGAAGGCATACGCAAAGCATAAAAAAGCTTGGTGGCCAGCCGCGCGTAAGGATTGCGCGGCACGGCCACGTGGTCGATCTCGCTCAACCTCAGCCCGGCTTCCTTGAGGCAGTAAGCAATCGCCTGCGCAGGAAAGCCCGCTGCATATTTCACGCGATTGAAACGTTCCTCTTCGACGGCGGCCACCAGGCGCCCACCGCAGACAATGGCCGCTGACGCGTTGCCGTGATACGCGTTGATCCCGAGAATATTCATCGTGGTTGGGAGTTTACCCTACTCGTTCTGTCTCACAGGTCTGGCTACGCCGGCAAATTTTCGCGGCACCATTCGTTCAGCACAAAAAGCGACCACACCCGGGACCAGGAAGTCTTCTCGTTCACGAAAGCGCTCGACACCTGGCTCATCCCATTCTTCTGCAAATACGGCACAAGCGCAGCCACAGGCTCCGCAAGGCTGCCTTGCACTCTCGAGCGTAGCGGCCCACGCAACCACGCTTCCCACGGCAGCGTGAAGGTCCGCTTGCGTTGCGCCAGGATTTCCGGCGGCAACAAATCTCCGATGGCATCCGTGAGCAATGCCTTTTGGGCCCCCGGACGAAGCCGCGCGGCGTCGGGTAGCGTCTGCACGAATTCCACCAACGGTGTGTCCAGCAACGGCACCCGAACTTCCAGCGACCGCGCCATGCTCACCGAGTCCGTATCACGCAACAGGGTGCTGGCCATGTACGTCCGCATCTCCAGCCACGCCGTGGCCGCCGTCGGTTCCATCTTCCGAGCTTCTCCTGCGGTTCGTTCCAGCCATCCGAGCCACGTCGGGTCGAGGGTCAGGCCGTCCGCATTGATGGCGCTTGACCGAAACTGCGGCTCGATCACCTTCTCGATTTGCCCGGGCGCAAAAAGAGAACGCGTGAAAAAATACGGATGCGGCAGCGCGTCCGGAAAATTCCAGGCACCCGCGGCCTTACGCGCCGCATCCGGCGAGCTTCGCGCTTCGGCCATGCTGGCGAGCATTGGAGCAAGCACACGCCGCAACGGAGCCGGAACAAACCAAGCCAGCCGGATCAACTTCTTCATGCGCTGGGTATCGCTAAAACTCGAGTAGCCGGCAAACAACTCGTCGCCGCCCAAGCCGGAAAGAGCCACTTTCAGTCCTACTTCGCGCGCCGCCCACGAAACGAAATAAGTGTTGACGCCGTCCATGGTCGGCTGATCCAGCGCTCCCAGCACTTCGTCGATGCGCGTCAGCACAGCACCGCCATCGAGGGGCACTTCGCGGTGTTGAGTGCCGCAATGTTCGGCAACGCTACGCGCCGCTGCGGCTTCGTCGTACGGAGTACCCGGAAAGCTCAACGTGAAGCTGTGAATCCCCGGTTGCGTCCGCGCCGCCAAAGCCGCAATGGTGCTCGAGTCCAACCCGCTGGAGAGGAATAACCCCACCGGCACATCGGCAATCAAATGCGCACGCACGGCATCTTCCAACATTGGCCGTAGACGCCGCGCCGCGCCAGCCAAATCGCGGGGTTTCTTCGGATCGCGCGCCGCGGGACTGCTGGCAGCATCCCACCACGGCCGCGCTCGCGGAGTGCGCCGCCGTTCCGGCACGTACAGCAGCATGCGATGCCCGGGCGGGAGTGAAAAAACGCCCTCGAGCATGGTTACGGGTTCCGAAACGCTGCCGAACAGCAAATAGGACGTCAGTGCGTCCTGAGAAAGCTGTCTCTCGCCCAGGCCTCCGGCCGGCAAGGCCCGGACTTCCGATGCGAAGGCAAACCCGTCCTGCGATTGGGTGTAATACAGCGGCTTGATCCCGAGGGGATCCCGCGCCAGGAATAAAATCGGCGCGGTTGCATACCGCGCGCGCAAATCCAGCAGCGCGAAAGCAAACATGCCACGCAATTCTCCCAACAGATCCTCGCCCCACTCTTCCCAGCCGTGGACCAGCACTTCCGTGTCACTCTTGGTGCTGAAGCGGTGCCCCAACATGCTCAGCCGCTCGCGCAGTTCACGATAGTTGTACAGCTCGCCGTTGAAGATGACCGCAACGTCGTGCGTCTCGTTCCAAACAGGCTGATGACCACCGGGCAGGTCAATGATGCTCAGTCTGCGCATGCCCAGCGCCAGTCCAGGCACGCGAGCATCGCTTAGATAGCCTTCGTCGTCCGGTCCGCGATGGCGCATCGCGGCCGCAATCCTGCGCACCCGTCCTTCCGCGTCAGGAGAATTCGTTGTGAGGGAGACTCCGCAGATGCCGCACACGCTACTGGGGTATCTCGGGCGTGGAGAACAGCGCCACCCCGGCTCGCCGAAAATACTTCCTCAAACCGAATCGCGGAACGTGCAGCCGGCAGTCCGCAAACCAGGCCAGCGCCACTCGCACCAGCACCATCAACAGCGTGGCCGCCACCGAGGCAAATAAAAAGAAGAAAGACTCGCGTTCCAGCAACAGGCTCCAATCCGCTTTCTCTTCCCAACCCGGAATCGCCCAATCCAGCGCTCGCCGCAATCCTAGCCCCACCATCGGCAACCGAGTGATTCGCACCCGCGCAAACCGCTCATACGAATATTCCCGCGGATATCCGGGCACCACCGAAGTGGCCTGCGAAAAAAGCTCCGGTTTTTGCAGATCGCTGCGCGTGAGCATTCGCCCGCTGGCGTCCCGCATGATTAGCCGGTAGGTGGGATCCACCACGATCCACTTGCCATCGATGAGCACTTCCGCCACCACGTGCTTGGTGTTGCGATGCTCGTCCAACAGCAGCAGCCGGCGCACCTGCAAATCCGAACTGCGCGCCAGATTCAGAAATGCATTCGTCGCCGTCCCGCAGACGTTCAACAGTTGTGCGTAGTTCAGGGTCATGATGGGATCGCGATGCGACAAATCGTCCGGGTGCTCGGTCACCGCCCGCGATGGCTCCGCGCGCATCCAGTTTAGGATTGCTTCCACTTTCGGCTGGGCCGGCAAGGAGTTTGGAACGATCGCGTCCGAAAATCCGTCCAGATACCGCCGCACCGAATACTCGCGAAACCCGGAATAAATCAGGCAGACGATCGACGCCGCGAATAACACGTTGGTGGTCCACCAGGCGACGCGAAAAATCGGGTGTCGGGCACTCGCCAAGGCGCTAGTCTCCCGTTCCAAATTTGGCGTGGCCCCCGGGCTGGGAATCGGGCCGTGCAGTAAGTTTGGCATATAACGATTCCATTTCCCGAACCGGTTCTTCCCATCCCAAACGCTTCGTTACCGCCGTACATCCCCCCGCCAGCCGCTGGCGTAGCCCAGGTTCGCTCAGCACTCGATCGAGCGCACCGCCGAGCGCCCTCGCATCGTGAGCCACCACCAACCCGGCTTCGTCCGCGAGCAGCGGCGCAATCCCGCACTGCTCGGTGACGATCACCGGCGTACCCGCGGCTACAGATTCCGCCGCACTGTTCCCGAAGTTTTCGTTTTGCGAAGGCAGGACAAAAACGTCGGCATCCCGGTACGCCGCCCACTTGGCATCGCCGTAGATCGGGCCAACAAAGCAAACCCGCTTCTCGATGCCGAGTTGTGACGCCCGTTGCGCCAATTGCTTCCGCACTCCGCCTTCATCCGGTCCAGCAAACACGACCTTCAGGTCTCTCTCCTGAAGCGGAGTTGCGAGATCCGCAACCGCCTGGAGCAGCAGTTCCGGACTCTTTTTCACTGACAATCGTCCCAAGAACAAAACAACCTTTGCGCCGCCGGGAATCTTATGTTCCCGGCGAAACGCGCCGCGTTCCGGCCAGCTCTCCGGCCAGTCCACGCCGTTCCGCCGCAGCACAATTTTCTCGCGTTGCAACCCGCCGCCGGCAAGTTCCTCGACTTCTTGCTCCGAGGTGGCCAGGACCGCGCTCGCTCCCCACAGCAAACGCCGCCCTAACAACGCATGATACATCCGTTTCAACCAGATGTTCCGCACAATCGGCAGGAACATTCCCATGGGCTCAACCAGGTACGGCAGCTGTCGCCTCCGGCAATTCGCCGCCACTGCCGGACCCAGCAAATCGTACAGGCCGAAAATGTGCACTAAGTCGAAATTCTGCAATCGTGCCCGGCAATATCGCCGCACCGCCGGATTCCAGCTGAGCGCGCCGCGTCTCAGCCAGGTTGGCAGGTAGATGGCTTGCACGCCATTTTCGTCCCGGCGCCAGCCAAACGGAGAGCGCTCGCCTGCCACGTTCCCGTTCGCGTCCAGCAGCCGTTGCTCGATACCCCAGTCCGCGGTCAACACCGTAACGCTATGTCCCAGCCGCGCCAGCCCCTCGGACAGCGCGCGCACCTTCACCGGCGGCCCGCCAAATTCCAGAAATGGCGCGTAACTTTCCGTAACGTTCAGGATTCGCATTGCTCGCGAAGTATTCTCTTGAAGGCCTTGACGAACACGTTGAATCGGAATTCCCGTTCGACGCGGTGCGCGCCCCGCGCTCCCATCTCCCGCCCAATTTCCGGATGCGCCAGCAGCGTCTCGATTGACGTAGTCAACTGTATCGCATCTCCGTGCTGCACCAGATAGCCGGTCACCCCGTCCTGAATCACTTCCGGCGCGCCGCCGTGCGCACCACCGATCACCGGTTTGCCACGTGCCATCGCCTCAAGGTACACCAGACCAAATCCTTCCGCTGCGCTGGGCAATGCGAAAATCTCGCAGGCTGCATAGCACGCCGCCAATTCGGCATAACTCAGCCCGGCAAAAAAGTGCACATGTAGCCGCACGCCGTTTTTTTCCGTCAGATGTTCCAGCCACGGCCGGTCATCGCCGTCTCCGGCAATCACCAGTTGCAGATCCGGCCAGCGTGGCAGCAAGCGGGGCATCGCGGTGATCAGCGTGTCCATTCCTTTATAGCGCTCGCTCTCCAGCCAGCGCCCTACGGTCAGAATCACTCGCCCGGCAGGAAAATTCGACGGCGGCTCAGGGATTGGCCGCACATTCAACAACGCTTCAAATTGTGGATCGAGCCCCCAGGGCAGCACGCGCAGTTTGCTCCCCACAACCCCTTGCTCCGCACACACATGGTCCGCGGTGCTCCGGCTGGGCGCCAAAACGATATTCGCCTTGCGCAGCGCGCTTCGCCGCATTCGTGAAAGCGGCTCCCACACTTCAATTCCGTGGGTGCACACGATGGTTTTCATCCGAGGCGCCACCAGCTTCATCGCTGCCGTCACCGGGCTAAGGTTGGGGTGCGCGGCGACAACCAGTTTTGCACGCCGCCGTGCCGCACGCATGGCCGTCGCCGTAAATCGCCCCTTCCCGCGGGCGCATCCGGTGAATACAAATTCCCTGTTGCCCACCGACATCCGGTGCAGTTCCTGCGAATCGTTCAAGCTCAACAGCCGGCATTCCATCGCGCGGCTCGCCGCAAATTCTGTCAGCACCGCGGCCAGATGCCGTCCGGCGCGTTGCACACCTCCGGGTGCGTCCAATTCTGGGAAGAGGCCAATCAGCACGGCCAGAGTCTGCCAATCCTCGCACGCGATGGCAAGCCCGCGTTGCGCCTAGTTTCGCCCCACTTCGATTGAGGCCCCTCTGACTCCGGTGTTAGAATCCCGGCGTTCGTCGGCTGTGAACCATGCCAATCATGACTATCAGCAGGAATTTCACAGTTTGTATGTGCGCTTTGTTCGCCTGCCCCGCAGTACTTCGGCCTCAGGGTCCTGGCGATACTCCGCAACCGCCTCAGGAGTTACACCACGTCCTTTCGCAATCTCGCCTGTCGCCGCCGCTTCGTAACTCGATCGTTGCGTTTCAATACAGCCCAGATGGCCAATACCTAATGATTCAGGATCTCGCCGGCGTCTACCTCCTGTCCCGCAACCCGCTCCAGTTGCTCATGCATATCAAGGGACAAAACATGTACGAATCGAAATTTTCGGCGGATTCTGAAAGTTTTACCACTGTAACCCTCCCGCTGACCTACACAAAATGGAGCCTCGCGGACCGCCGCAAAGTCGAAGCGCGCGTTCTGGACATTTCCGGCGGTTGCATCGATGCTGCGATTTCCAACGACGGCGCATTTCTTGGATGCTATCGCTCTGACTTTTCCTTCGGGCTGTTCGACCTCTCAGCGGACGTCTGGGTCTATTCCGAGGCCAATAGGACCGCTGTTCTCGACCGCATGTTTGCAAGAGTTCCATTCGGCGCGGACACCGCCTACCCCGGCCCGGTCGGTTTTTTCATCTCGGGCAACACTTCGCGGTTTGCGCACTCGGTCGTCACCATACCCATCCATTTCTCTCCGGACGGCCAGACGCTACTCGCGGGCAACGAAACGGACGCTTTCCGCCTGAATCTCGCGACTAGAAAGAAGGAGAGTCTGTCCCGGGCCATCCAGAAACGGCTCGCGGATTCCATGATTCTTCTCGATGCCGGGCGCGCCCTGGCTGCCGGCGGAACAAGTCAGGATGTTGCGATGCTCTCGGTCACCGCTGGAACGATGCTGCAGAAATTTCCGCATCCAGCTGATTTCCTTCGGGCCACTGGCAACCCGCGCTATGCCGTCCTTTACACCGAAGCTACCTCCAGCGCCGTCCTCTTCGACTTGCAACAAGGTCGGTCAGTTGACCTCCCGCCGCTCCTCGGCGCCGCCGTACACGAAAACGAGATCGCTACGGTAAACGCGGATGGCCAAGTTTCTCTTTTCATGCCGGCGAAAAACATCCCATCGCAAACCTGACTCTGCCTTTCGATCCCGCCGCCACGCTGCGCAGCGCAGCGGCGACTCCTCAGTTGGGGACCCTCTTCCTCTCCCTCGATGATCGCGGCGCGGTTTTCGATGTGGCCTCCGGCCGTCGTGCGGCTACCCTGCCGCCGTTTTCCGCCTCTACGTTCATCGACCCTTCCAACACTCTGATTCTTTCCCGCCGCGTTCATCCAGCACCTACCCAGATCCAGGACATCTATACACCTCCTCCCGGCCGCACCCAGGAACCGATTATTCGCTCCGTTTTCCTTCGCGCCCCTCCCCGCCCCGCACAAATCCAGCGCGTTGAGAACTCCAGTGGCTCTCTCCACCCGGCGTGGATCGCCGTTCAAGACGCCTTTCTCCGTGCCGGATCTTCGGTTCTGTTCGAGTACTCGACGGTGACGTTGCATCGGCCTCGCTCGCTGTCGATCGACTACCGCCTTCGCGCGTTGGACATGCAAACCGGCAGGGATCTCTGGACCCGCTCCCTCAACTCTCCTCCTCCCGTGCCATTTGTCGATCCCCAGAGCGATTCCTTGATCCTGGGGTGGCCGGCGCAAAGCGAGGCCGCACAGGCCGCCGCCGCTCGCGACCCACGCGCCAGCCAGGCGCTCAAGAGCGCTTTGCTGACGGCCTCCGATTCCTTTTTTGAAGTTCTCGATGGGCGCTCGGGCAAGGCGCGGGGCGGTGTCGTCGTGCAATTTGGCGTTGGCCCGCATAGTTTCGAGTCCGTCTTTGTCGCTGGAGATACTCTTTTCGCAGCAAATGATGCGATCCGCGTCTCCGTGTACTCGCTGGCGGACAGCCGGCGAATCGCGCAACTCACAGGCTCGCCCGTGGCCGCCAGCCCTGCGTCTGGCTTGTTTGCTATGGGCCATGGCTCCGGGCAGCTGACCATCCACGACCTGAAGACTGCTGCACAGCTGGATCGGCAATTGCTCCCGGAAGATCCCGTCTACCTGCAATTTTCGCCTGACGGCAGCCGCCTGTTTGTTCTCACCGAGCGTCAGTATGTTTACGTTCTCGACCTCAGTCAAATCAGGACGCACAGCCCTGCCAACGCAGCCGTTCCTTGATGCGCACCTCGGCCTGAGCCGCGAGTTTCCATCGTTGACGGGTTCATTTGGGGTGGGTGTCGGCGCCGTTGCTGAGCAGAGCGACCAAGTCGGTCAAGCGGTCGAGATAAATATCTGCGGGATAGGCGGTGCGGTCGTGGACTCCAAAGCCGTAATTCACGGCCACCGCGATGGATCCCGTGTTGCGCGCGGTTTGCACGTCAACTTCGGAATCTCCAACCAGGACCGCGCGCTCTGGCGCGGCTTCAAGTTCGCGCAAAATCGTGCGCATACCTTCCGGATCGGGCTTCTTGGTCTCAAAGCTGTTGCCGCCATAAATGGCGCGGAATTTCTGGGCTAGGCCCAGCGCTTCCAGGATGCGCACGCTGACGCGGACGGGTTTGTTGGTAAGCACCGCCATGGCCAATTGCGGCTGCTGTGACAGCTGGTCGAGCGCTTCGCGCACTCCGGGATACAGGCAGGTGTTGTCCATTTTGTGGGCTTCGTAATAGGTGAGGAAATATTCGAGCCCGCGCTGGCATTCTTCCTGCGTTGCTTGCGGACCCAGCGCTTTCGCCACCAGAGTCGGCGCACCGCGACCGATATAACCGGAAATGATATCTTCGTGCAGTTCTTCGCGGCCCAACTGGCGGAGCATGGCGTTCACGGAGAGAATCAAGTCCAACTTGGAGTCGATCAGCGTGCCATCGAGATCGAAGATCAACGCGCGCACATTGGGAAAACCAAGTTGAACCATAAACATTCATTTTAAGGCTGTCCGCGCATTTTCAACAGACTGCAATCCTGCCGTTAACTAACGAGAACAACCTTGCCCACCGGCCCCGGAAAGGCCGGTCCTCTGCAGAGGGCGGCTACAAGAAGCTGAGCGTTCTGAGCAACCCGGCGAATGCAAGAATCGTGGCGAGAGGTTGCTCCGATTTGCCGCCGAGTTCGCGTAAACTGTAGTGCTTCGCGAGGAGCAAAAGTTCCGCCGGAGCGAACTTCAGCCGCAAGCGCTCTCGCAGAGACCAATTACCGGAGAACTCATGGCCCAGGTCCATCCCTTCCGAGCGTATCGCTACAATCCAACGAAAGTGGCCTTTGACCGCGTGCTGACGCAGCCGTACGACAAGATTTCGCCGGCAATGCAGGAACAATATTACGCCGCGGACCCGCACAATCTGATCGTGGTGGAAAAGGGTAAGACGTACGAAGGGGATACGCCGCAGAACAACGTATACACGCGAGCAGCAGGGGCGATTGACGATTGGATCGAGAAGCAGGTGGTGGTGGCGGACCCGACGCCGGCGTTCTATGGGTACACGCAAGAGTACGCCGTGCCGGGAACAGAGCAACGCCCCGAAGGACCGCAGCGGATGACGCGCCGCGGATTCATCGGCGCGGGGAAACTGGAAGAGTATTCCGCGTGCGTGGTGTTCCGGCATGAAAACACGCTGTCCGGCCCAAAAGCGGACCGGCTGGAATTGCTGCGCAAGACGAAGATGCATACCGGGCAGCTGTTTATGCTGTATTCCGACCCACAAAAGCGCGTGGACCAGATTTTGAGCGAAGCGGAAGGTTCAAGCGCGCCGGCCACCGAGCTGCGCGATGAATACGGGGTGGTGCATCGCTTGTGGGTGATTGACAAGGCGGAGCACGTGGCGGCGATTCACGCGGCGATGAAAGACCAAAAGCTGGTAATTGCGGATGGTCATCACCGGTACGAGACGGCGCTGACGTACCGGAACGAGCGGAGAGCACAAGCTGACGGGAAAATTGATCCCGAGGCGCCGTACGAACGGGCAATAATGACGTTCGTCAACACGGAGAGTCCCGGGCTACTGATTTTGCCGGGGCATCGTGTGGCGGCACATCTCCATGATTTTCGCTGGGCAGAGGTGCGTAGGCATTTGGAGCCGTGGTTTACGGCGGAGACGTTTGCGTTCGCGCATGACGGCGAGAAAGCCTACGCGAGAGAGAGATTTCTGACGCGGCTGACGGAAACGCGCGCACAACGGGCGATTGGAGCGTATCCGGCAGCCGAAGATGGGAAGCGGGCCTACTATTTGCTGACGCTGCGGCAGGGAGCCGACTTGTCGCGGCTGCTGCCAAATGTTTCGCCATTGCAGCGGGAACTGGATGTGGTGCTGTTGCACGAAGGGATTCTGGAGCCGGCGCTGGGAATTACGCCGCAAGCTGTGACCGCAGAGGCGAATCTGACGTACGAGCGGGAAGCGGGAGCGGCGCTCGATGCCGTCGACCGCGGTGCGGCGGAAGTGGCGTTCCTGTTGAATGCCTGCGGCGTAGACCAGGTGATGAAGATTGCGACGGCCGGCGAAGTCATGCCGCAGAAATCGACCGATTTCTATCCGAAGATGCTGAGCGGCATCGCAATGTACCGGGTGGAGTGAACGCATCGGACGCGTGCCGCCTTCTCAGCCCAGGTAAAGCGAAGAATGGGAGCGCCTGAGGAGAGTCGCCACAAAAAGAAAGGGCCCCCGAACTCGTTCGGGGGCCCTTCCTTTTTGATTTAATCCCGGCGGCGACCTACGTTCCCACACAGTTGCCCGTGCAGTATCATCGGCCCGGCGAGGCTTAACTTCCGTGTTCGGGATGGGAACGGGTGTGACCCTCGCGGTATGACCACCGGAAAGACGTTGGAGCTTGAGGCGGGAAGCGAACTTCCAGGCCTTTTTGCTCAAGATTGGTAAGGAACGCACCGGTAAGGGCGCGTTCCCGACAACTGAGATTGGCTGGCATTTACAAGTTCGGCTCTGAACCGAACGCACTGTGAAGACAAAGCGATTGTCTTCTTACACTTTCCCAAAGACGGTTTGAGAAAGTTTTATGATTAAGCCGAACGGGCGATTAGTACGGGTCAGCTGAACGTGTTGCCACGCTTACACCTCCCGCCTATCAAAGTCGTAGTCTTCGACTGCCCTTCATAGGCTTTGTTGCCTTGGGAGAACTTATCTTAGGGCGAGCTTCTTGCTTAGATGCATTCAGCAATTATCTCTTCCAGACTTCGCTACCGAGCGGTGCCCCTGGCGGGACAGCTCGTACACAAGAGGTCTGTTCATCCCGGTCCTCTCGTACTAGGGACAACTCCCTGCAATTCTCCTGCGCCCACACCAGATAGGGACCGAACTGTCTCGCGACGTTCTGAACCCAGCTCACGTACCGCTTTAATAGGCGAACAGCCTAACCCTTGGGACCTTCTACAGCCCCAGGATGCGATGAGCCGACATCGAGGTGCCAAACCTAAGCGTCGATGTGAACTCTTGGCTTAGATCAGCCTGTTATCCCCGGCGTACCTTTTATCCGTTGAGCGATGGCCCTTCCACGCGGGACCACCGGATCACTAGATCCAACTTTCGTTCCTGCTCGACTTGTAGGTCTCACAGTCAAACCGGCTTATGCTCTTGCACTCCACAGCGGGTTTCCAATCCGCTTGAGCCGATCTTTGAGCGCCTCCGTTACAATTTAGGAGGCGACCGCCCCAGTCAAACTACCCGTCTGGCCGTGTCTCCCCACCCGTCACGGGTGGAAGGTTAGAGCGACAGATCAATCAGGGTAGTATTTCACTGGTGCCTCCCCCCAAGCCGAAACCCGGGGTTCAAAGGCTCCTACCTATGCTACGCAGATCGATCCGTTACTCATGGCCAGAGTGCAGTTAAGGTGCACGGGGTCTTTCCGTCTAGATGCGGGCATCCGGCGTCTTCACCGGAACCACAAATTCGCCGAGCCGCTCGCCAAGACAGTCGATCTATCATTCCACCATTCGTGCAGGTCGGAACTTACCCGACAAGGAATTTCGCTACCTTAGGACCGTTATAGTTACGGCCGCCGTTCACCGGGGCTTCAGTTCGAGCCTTCGCCTTGCGGCTGAGCCCTTGCTTTAACCTTCCGGCACCGGGCAGGTGTCACCCCCTATACGTCGTATTCGACTTTGCAGAGAGCTGTGTTTTTGTTAAACAGTTGCAGATCGCGATTCACTGCGACCGCTTCGGGCTATAAACCCTAGTGCGGCGCCCCTTCTCCCGAAGTTACGGGGCTAATGTGCCTAGTTCCTGAGCGAGCGTTCTCTCGAGCGCCTGTGGATATTCACCTCGTCTACCTGTGTCGGTTTGTGGTACGGGCACCTGGATGACTCCTTAGGGGATTTTCCCGGCAGCGTGAAATCGGAGACTTTGCGGTCGTATGACCTCGCCACCACTCTCACCGTTGAATGACCCCGCGGATTTGCCTACGGGATCCGGCTTACAGTGGCGGACCACCATGTCCATCAGGTGGATCTCTTATCCTTCTGCGTCACCCCATCGTCAAACGTCACCAGGCGGGACAGGAATATTGACCTGTTATCCATCAGCTACGCCTTTCGGCCTCACCTTAGGACCCGCCTAACCCTGAGCGGATTAACCTTCCTCAGGAAACCTTAGACTTTCGGCGACACGAGTTCTCATCGTGTTTATCGCTACTTATGCCGGCAGGGTCTCTTGTGTAGTGTTCAGTAGTCTTTTCAGTCTACCTTCAGACTCCACGCAATGCTCCCCTACCAAAAACACTTCCGAAGAAGTGTCATTTCGCAGCTTCGGTGATGTGCTTGAGCCCCGTTGGATTGTTGGTGCATATCCGCTTGACCAGTGAGCTGTTACGCTTTCTTTAAAGGATGGCTGCTTCTAAGCCAACCTCCTGGCTGTCCGAGCGAATACACTTCCTTTCCCACTTAGCACATACTTAGGGACCTTAGCTGGCGATCTGGGCTGTTTCCCTTTTGACCACGAAGCTTATCCCTCGTAGTCTCACTCCCGCACAGTTCTCCACGGCATTCGAAGTTTGATTGGATTCGGTAACCTGAGTTGGTCCCTAGTCCATTCAGAGCTCTACCACCGTGGGAATTCATGCAAGGCTGTCCCTAAAGACATTTCGGGGAGAACGAGCTATCACGGAATTTGATTAGCCTTTCACCCCTACCCTCAGCTCATCAGAGCGATTTTCAACTCACACCTGTTCGGTCCTCCAGCCGCGGTTAAGCGGCCTTCAACCTGGCCAAGGGTAGATCATCCCGCTTCGCGTCTAATACCACGTACTTGTCGCCCTATTCGGACTCGCTTTCGCTACGGCTCGCTTGCGCTTAACCTTGCACGTGACATTAACTAGCCGGCTCATTAAGCAAGAGGCACGCCGTCAGGCTTTCACAGACCGAAGTCTGTGCATGGCCCTCCGACTGCTTGTAAGCATACGGTTTCAGGTTCTATTTCACTCCCCTCGCAGGGGTGCTTTTCGCCTTTCCCTCACGGTACTGGTTCACTATCGGTCGCTAGAGAGTATTTAGCCTTGGAGAGTGGTCTCCCCAGTTTCCCACGAGATTACACGTGTCTCGTGGTACTCAGGATGCCGCTTCGAGTCCGATTCGTTTTCGGTTACAGGGCTCTCACCTTCTATGGCCCCGCTTTCCAGCAGGTTCACCTAACGATCGGTTTGGTAACTCTACTTATGCGGTCCTACAACCCCCAACTGTAAACAGTTGGGTTTGGGCTGTTCCGATTTCGCTCGCCGCTACTTTCGGAATCTCTGTGATTTATTTTCCTTCAGGTACTGAGATGGTTCACTTCCCTGAGTTAGCTCACACCCGCCTATGTATTCAGCGGGCTGTAACGAGAGTTCATCTCGTTGGGTTTCCCCATTCGGACATCCTCGGATCAAAGCCTGCTTGCGGCTCCCCGAGGCTTATCGCAGCTTGCCACGTCCTTCATCGCCTTCTAGCGCCAAGGCATCCACCGTACGCTCTTAGTAGCTTAATCATAAAACTTACCCAATCCGTCTTTGCGGAACCTCGTGAGAGGAACCCCTAGTACGTTTTGCCTGTCGTAGCTCCATACATCCTTGTGCCGGGCACTCCATGACCTGGGTAGGGTCACTTCGTAATCCGGCATTGGCTTTCGTCTCTACGATTGGAACAAACAATTGGAAAGTTCGCCTTGTTTCCACAGCACTGCTCAACTCGAGCAGAACTTGTAATAACCCACACCATGGCATTCCGGCCGACCGTAATCGGCGTTCGGAATTATCGGCGTGAGCTTGCCAGCCTTTCAGTTGTCAAAGAACGTGTGTTCCGAGTCCATCGGAACGTTCCAGTTGCACCGGAACTTATCTGGCAGGACTTACTTGAATGCCTTCCAGCTTGGCTTTCTGGCGACTTTGTTAGCTCAGGGTTTGAAAGTACAAACCCTGAAACCCTGGCCCCAGAAATAAAAAACCCGGCGTCGAGCGCCGGGCACAGCCACCAACTCTTACGAGTGGCTTTGCGCGAAGCTCGACAAAATGCTACCCAGTGTTCGTAAGGCGCCTCACTATAGGATCTGAATTATTTACTGCAGACCCGACTGTGAATCCCCTAATTCAGCCGGCGACTTTGGCAAGCCACCGAACCGAGGGTCAGTATACCGGAAAAACCGGATACGTCAAGCCCCGGCCAAAACTTTTTTCGACGGCCCTGTGGCTATCTGTGCAAAACCCGCCGACGCTCAATCCTATCACAAACCGACTAAATCGGCGAGTGGAAGGAACTAAACGTAGTGGGCCGGCTCCCGATTTAGGCTACTAATCAGGAGTAGCGACTCAAAAAATGCCGGCGAACATGGTGAGGACCCTATGCTTTACTGAGAGGGAGTTGCTTTGCGGAGAAGATGTTCAATAGAAAAACCACAACGCTGAGCACAAGGGCGGACGCACCTAACATTACGCTCCACAGTGGGACTGGGGGATTCGTAGTTTGCTGATCCCCCAAGACTTGCCACCAGAATCGCACGATGACACTCTGGCCAAACGCTGCAAGCCACAAAAGCGTAATTTGGACGAGGATCAGCGGGATACTGACTCGTCGGTTAAAATTCCTTTCGATGACTAAGTAAATTAGCCCGAAGACGGCCGATACTATGGCCAGCGAAAAAGGGATGAGCCGAGGCAAAAGAAGCATGGTCAAAGGGTTTAAGTAAAAATCGACTGGCAGCCCGGGCCGGAAGAGGGCCACACCAACCGCGAAACACAGTAAAGCGAATCCCAAAAAGAGCTTTGCGGGAATGTATTTGGAGTTCACGATGACCACTATTTTGTGAATATAACCCCGCTCGGAGATGCGTTCAACGACGTAGGGACAGTCAGTACCTGATTAACGCTTACCAGAAACTGACCCGCTACCCGAACTAAAAGGTCGCCCAGTCGCCGATTTTCTCAAAAGCTTGCGCGGCTTGGTAGATCACTGGCTCGTTCAGATGGCGGCCGACCAACATCAGGCCTACGGGAAGGCCTTCAATCATCCCGCAGGGGATGCTCATTGCTGGATGGCCGGTAAGATCGAAGGGCGAAGTGTTGCCGAGCATCTCCAAAGCGCGATCGTAGGTCTCTCTTTTGGGGGCGTTTGCTGCGGGAAGCTTGGTTGCGGTAATAGGCAGCGTCGGCATCAAGAGCAGATCGTGATTGGCGAAGACGGCGTCGTAGGCGGCGCGCAGCTGTCGGCCTAGATTTTGCGCCTTGGCATAGAAGCGGCCTTGATATGTGTCCTGGAAAAACGCGCCGAGCATGAACACGGCTTTCATGGCGATGGGCAGTTCGTCGGTGCGGTCGCGCCAGGTGGCCAAATGCTTCATCAAATCGCCGCTGTACATGCCCTTGTGATTGGTGGCGAAGCCGTTGTCCCGCAAAGTGTCGAGAGCGCCTTCGGCGAGCACGGGAAAAATCAGAGCGGCGCCGGCAGCGTGCAGGGGAATGGAAATCTCTTCCACATGGGCGCCGGCTTTGCGCAATCGCTCGACGGCGTCGCGCACTTTGGCATTCACTTTTGGGTCGGAGTTGGCGAGTTGGAAGCCTTCCTCAACGACGGCGACACGAAGACCGGCTGCGCCTTTGTCGATGCCTAGCGAATACTGCTGAGGCTTGGCCCCTTGCTGGCGGGGGTCGATGCCATCGTCGCCGGCGATTACTTCGAGCAGCAGGGCATTGTCCGCCACGTTGGCGGTGATCGGCCCGGTGTGGTCTACGGAAAACTCGATCGACAAAATGCCGGTATAGGGAACCAGGCCATACGTGGGCTTCATGCCGTAGGTGCCGCAGTACGACGACGGAATACGAATCGAGCCGCCTTGATCGCCGCCGATGGCCAGATCTACTTCCCCCGCAGCGACCAACGCGGCACTGCCTGAGGAAGAGCCTCCTGCGGAATAGCCAGGCTTGCGCGGATTCTGCACCGGGCCGGTGGCGCTGGTGTGGCTGCCGCCGGAGAAGGAGAAATTCTCGCAGACAGCTTTGCCGACAATTTCTCCACCGGCGTCCAGAATGCGCGTGACAATGGTGGCGTCCACCTCGGGCACATAGCCTTCAAGAATCGAAGTTCCGGCGGCCATGGGAACGCCCGCGAGACAGACGTTGTCTTTGATAACGATTTTCCTGCCGGCCAGCTTACCCTGTGGCGCGCCCTTGACGCTGACTTTGCGGTACCAGGCTCCGTAGCGGTTTTCCGCAGACGAGGAGCGATGACCGGCGTCGCGTGGGTAACGAAGCGCGGGTAGATCTTCCGGCATGGCTTCGACGGCTTCGTACGCCGGGACGCCGTCTTGCATCAGCGCGAAGTATTCTTCGATTTCACCTGCTGCCATGCGAAAGCCCAGGCGTTTGGCCATATCTTTTGCGTCTTGCAGGGTCGGTTTTTGAATGGCCATGGCCACGCTCCAGTTTCTTCAGACACGAGAGCGGAGTGGGGGCACACGACGAGGCTACCTCGGTCCGCGCTGACGAACCGGGGCATTGTATCGAAAAACCGCAGCGACTGAAGACTAGCGGCTACTCTGCCTGCGGATTCTTTTTCTGAGCAGCGGCGGTCCAGGGCGGGACGATTCCGTTGGCCCGCGCGTTGGCGATAGCTTGGCCGAGGTGTTCGTGGGCGTGCGTCACCATGAGATAGATAACGTCGCCTTGGTTGGCGTCGGGACCGAGTTTCGGCAGTAATTTGGCGAAGTCCGCGTTGGACATGCTTTGCACCGAAGCAATCGCGTAGGCGAAGGATTTGTTCAGCCAGTCGACGACTTTGGCTTTGTCCGTGGTGGACTTCTCAAAATCCTTGGCGTCAAAGCCTGGGAAAGGAGCGGTGCCCCTGGCCACAGGAAAATTGAAGCCGGCCGCGGCAACGTGGAGGAACAGTTCGCTGATGGAGCGGACGCCTTCCGCGGGCCGCCAGGTGTACTTCTCCTGAGGAATCGCGCCGGCGAGTGCCGTGAATTTTTGTTGCAGCTGCTGGAGATCGAGAGCGGCTTGCGCTTTCATGTCGTAGCTGGGCGCGGTTTTGTCCGCAGATGGCGCGGCTGCTTGTTGGGCCGCTGCGGTAGTCTGCCCCGCAATTAGCATCAACAGGCCTAAACTCAAGATAAATCCGAGTGATTTCTTCACGTTCTATCTCCTAAGCATGCGTTGAACGGATGAGCGTGCTCTCGCAAGCACACGCCTCGATGGCTGGTGTCTTAGACGCAGATGGTGAGCAAAGTCTTTCTAGGTCTCGGGACGAAAAGCGATTCTGGCGTTCTCACGCCCCGGCAAATTGGGGTGGATGCTTGAGATGCCAGTCTGTCGCGTCCTGATAGGCTTTCGCCAGAGCGAGCATCTTGGCTTCGCCGAAGAGCTTGCCGATGAAAGTTATGCTAGTGGGATTTCCTTTTTCGTTGAAGCCGCTCGGTAACTTCGCGAGTTTGCGCGAGTGTGGGCCTTTCTAATGCCATGGACAAGCACCGTCCTTTTTGAATTCGTCGAGGGGGATCGGAGCCTATCCAGGCCGAAGCAAAAACTCCTGTTAACATAAATTTATTTGACTTAGTAACGACAAGTGGATATGAATACTGCGACGAGTACTTATAAAGTCTAGTAACACACCGCGCTTTCGCCGTTCGCGGTGATTGGGGGAATCGATGCGGAAATTACTCTTTCCAACTGCGTTGTGTTTACTCTCCTGCATAGCGGCGGTTGCTCAAGCCCAGACACAACAGCCCGCGATGTCGGTGGCGACTGGCGACTCGTTCCCGACGATTATCGTAACCAATCCGAAGAATACGGATAGTATGACCGCATGCTTGGTCACGATAGACCTGACAGCGAGTCACCGGCGGCTAACTCGCTTATATTTCGACGTATACGGCAATGACTATGGGCGAGGGAAGAGTATACCGAGCGGGGCATCGTTGCGGATGCCGCTGCCTCATTGGGCGAATGGTCCGTTGCCAGTGCCCACGCTTCGCGCCGCGATCTTTGAAGATGGAGCGACGTGGGGCGAAGAACCTTGGGTCAACGAACTTCTAGAGATGCGAAAAATCTTGTGGCAGCGGGCCGGCGAGGCCAGCGCGGTGCTGCGGAGCATTCAGCGCTTCTCAGGAAGCAAGGCCGCAAGTGTCTTGCGCTGGGAGCGGCAGTTCCGCAAAGACGCGGTAGCCGATGCGCCAGCCGAGAAGCAATTGGCGCATGACCACCTGTTCGCCATGATGGAAAAGAACCTCGACCAAAATTCTCGGGCGTTTGGTAAGCCAAAGGAAACTCTGTTTGTTATTCGGCATCTGGCCGGATTCTTTGATGATTGGAAGCCCCCCGTGCACGCGCCAAAGGCTTCTTGAGGGCCTTTGTCTAGGGAGAGGAGGATGGACATGAAGGTGATGCGTCGGCTGCCTCACATGGTGCTGCTTGTCATTCCGGTCGCGGGCCTTTGTGCGTCCTCCAGTGGAGAAACTAAGGTGACCATGCTGGTCACCACTGCGAAGCAAGACAATAGTCCCGTGCAAATTGTCGGTTTCAAGCTGCCCGCGCAAGTTGCCGGTTTCCCTATAATCGTGGTCCACAACACAACTTCAAAGGAAATTCGATTGTTTCACTTCGGAAGTGCACTCGGTAATCCCAGAGGTGTTGAGGGGGCCGAGCCGAAATGGGCCTTCGGGCTGGGGATGCCTGCCGCTCCGCTGGAACGCTGGGTCGCTGCAGATGGCAACGCTGAATTCCCCGAGCAGTTTCTCAGAACTCATCAGGCGGGTACATGGGCCCATCGATTGTTGTCGAACTGTCTTCACGTAAGTGTATGGGTCGCGGATGTGAAGTTCGCGGACGGGACACTCTGGGAGCAGAAGGGGGATTCTGAAACCGTGCAGGCCTTCTGGAAGGACTCAATTCGACCGGAGAGTATGCAGGGGTGCGACGACTCCCTCACCACCAGAGAAGTCCTCAGCCGGTCGGACGGGGGAAGTTGGCTGCACCCGCCCGGAACGCCCAATAGCAAAGCCAGCGGCGAGATCCTGCCGTTCTATATGTTGATCTGTCCGGTCAGTGAACAGGTAACCAGATGTCCGATGTAATACCGATGTAAGAGTGGGAGGAAAAAATGGGAGCGTCCTATCTCAAGCCACGGATGATTCTAGGTCTCGTGCTCCTCGCCTGCATCTTGGGTGTGTCCCTGCACGCCGGGCGAACATTGGCTGGGGCTTTGCCCTCGTCGGCAGGGCTGCCGATGGTCGCTGCCTTTTCCGCCCCACAGTGCGGCGGCTGCGACCCTGCAATCGACTGCTGCGATCAGTTCAACTGCACCTCTCCCATCATTCTCGACCTCAGTGGGAATGGATTCTTCCTGACCGATGCTAGTCATGGGGTTGTTTTTGACATCTCTGGTTCCGGTAACCCCATTCACCTTGGCTGGACGACTCCGAGCGCCGAGAATGCGTTTCTGGCTTTGGATCGCAACGGGAATGGCATCATTGATGATGGCACCGAACTCTTCGGCAATTTTACGCCTCAGCCTCCCTCCGAACATCCCAATGGGTTCTTGGCTCTGGCTGTGTTCGACAGACCCGAGAACGGCGGCAATGGGGACGGGATCATCGATTCGCACGACAGAGTCTTCGCCTCGCTGCGCCTTTGGATTGACAGCAATCACGATGGGATTTGTCAGCCGGAGGAACTCTACAGCCTGTCCTCGAAAGGCGTCGAGGCCGTGAGCCTTAACTACCATGCTTCGATGAAGCGAGACCAATACGGAAATATGTTTCGCTATCGTGCCAAGGTCAATCCGCGGGATCGCAACGACACTTCGGACATTGGCCGCACTGCTTACGACGTGTTCTTAGTTGCGGCCCACTAACGCGCTTAGCGGCTTGCGAATAGCGGAGGGTGCTTCAGGTGCCAGCCGGTAGCGTCCTGATAGGCTTTGGCGAGGGCGAGCATTTTGGCTTCGCCGAAGAGTTTGCCGATAAAAGTGATGCTGGTGGGATTTCCTTTTTCGTTGAATCCGTGCGGGACGCATACGCCCGGATGGCCAGTGAGATTGGTGACACCAGTGTTCAGCGTGGCGACGGGATTGGGAGTGTAGTCGCCATAGTCGAACGGAAGGATGTACACGTCGATATTTTCCATGACCCGCGCCATGCCCTCCATCAGCAAGGTGCGAATGCGCTGGGCGTTGAGATATTCGACGGCCGGCAGCAGACGCAAGGAGTGCTGGTTGGCGACGCGATCCTGGCGAACGAGAGTTTCTGGCTGCGTCTCGACGGGATCGTAAAGAGCGGCGTTGCCTTCCCCGTAGATAATCACTCCGATGTCTAGGTCGGAGTATTTCGGCAGCGCGACTTCAACGAGATGGACGCCGAGGCTACGGATTTTTGCGAGTGCCGCTGCATCGTTAGCGTTTACCTGCGGCGTCTGCCGTGTGTCTTCAAACGCGGCTTTGAGGTACCCGACTCGCAACTGGCGAATGTCGAGACTGGCGTCCCAGTTGAAGGGAATGTCGTGCAGTGTGAAGTCTTTTTCGTCGGGGCCTTGAATCGCGTTGAGCACGAGCGCGCAGTCTTCCACGCTGCGGCACATCGGGCCGATTTTGTCGAGGCTCCAGGTCAGGGTCATGAAGCCGTAGCGGCTGACGCGGCCGTAGGTTGGACGCAAACCGGTGACGCCGCAAATGCCGGACGGTTCCATGATCGAGCCGCCGGTTTCCGTGCCGATGGAAAAGCCGACGAGGCCGGCAGCGGTCGCTGATCCCGGTCCTGCGGAAGATCCTTGCGAACCCATCGAGAGATCCCAGGGGTTTTTCGTTTGGCCGCCGAACCATTGATCGTCGAGTGCGAGCTCGCCGGTGGCTAACTTGGCGATGAGAACGGCGCCTGCGGCGTGGAGTTTGTCTACGACGGTCGCGTCCACATCGAAGACGCGGGTCTTGAAGGGGGCGGCTCCCCAGGTGGTTGGGTAGCCTTTTACGGAGCCGATGTCCTTTACGCCGTAAGGGATTCCGTGGAGCGGCCCGCGATAGTGGCCGGCGGCGATTTCCTTGTCGGCTTCGCGGGCCTGCTGCAATGCCAAATCCTCGGTGATGGTCACGGCGCAGAGAAGTTTGAGGTTGTAGCGCTTGAGGCGCGCGAGATACATCTGCGTGAGTTCGAGCGATGTTGCTTGCCGGGTACGAAGGAGTTCTGCGAGTTGCGTGACTGGCCAGAACGCTGCACCTTCCAGATTCTGCGGACGGGTGACGCTTGGTCTTGCGCTCGGGCGAAACGACTTTTTCTCGCGATCGATCTTGGTGCCGGCAACGATGGGATTGAAATAGACTGGAGGAGCTACCGAGTTGTCCAACGGCGTTTTCCGAATCTCCATGTATTTGGCGAGATTCTTGTTGACACCATCGAGCATGGCGTCGAGTTGCGGCTCGGAAAAGCTGACTCCCGCCACTTTGCAGGCTTCGCGCAGCATTTCCTTGGTGATCACCTGCACCTTTTCCGCGTCGACTTTTGCCCACAAAACGCCGGGCAGCAAGGTCGACGTGAGGCCAAGGCTCGAAAAGCTAGACAGGAATAAGCGGCGATCCAACATGATGGAATGACCCCTTTGGCAATGATTGACTACGTTTTGGCAAGCCTTCTTATTCCGGAAAGAGTTTCGGATTGATGCCTGGCAAGAGCTTCAACGCATTCTTGTAATAGATCTTTTTCAGGACGTCGTCGGACAAATCGAAACCGTAGATTCGCCAGAAGGCGTGGCGTTTGCGGTAATACTCGAAATATTCATCGCGGGTTTCCAGCGCGCGAAAATACCACTTGTATTCGTTGACCTCGTAAATGTCTTTGCCCATCAGGACGCGATCCTGATATTTGGTGAGGAAATCGTGAGCGGAGTAGGGCTGGCGGCCGAGTTCGGCAAGGACAGCGGCAATGTCTACGTACACGTTGGGATAGGTGTCGAACAACTTTCCGAGGCGGCCGAGATCGTTGCCATGAAAGCCCAAATGCGCGGCAATGAAGCGGGTCTTGGGGTGCTTGGCGAAGAGATGGTTCCGTTCGGTCATCAGGGTTTCGAACGGCGGATACTTTGACGGCGGGCGGGCGCGTTGCGGAAATTCTTTCAGTTCTTCCCAGCGTTCATTTTGATAATCCCACGGATCGAAAAAGGCAGAAGGTTCGGCGATGTGAATCAAGACGGGAATGTTTAGTTCGGCGCACTTGTCCCAGACCGGATCAAATGCCGGATCGTCGACATGAACACGCTGGCCATTGGAGTATTTCAAGTCCATTCCGAGATTCTTGAAGATCTTCAGGCCCTGAGCACCGTTCGTGACGTCTTGTTCGAGGCGCGCCGCGGCGCGCGGGCCGTAGCCGGGAGTATTGATGTCGTCATAACTCAAATTGGCGAACACGACGAACCGATCGGGATAGCGGCCCTTCATCGCGGCGATGGTTCGCTTTAGATCGTCGCCAGTACCTCCGCTCAGGTTTACGATCACGCGGAGATTGATCGTATCCATTTCCTTAACTAGCTGATCCACATGCTCGGGCGACGGATTCCAATGGTGGCTGTGGATATCGATAAAGGGAAACTTGGCGCGGTCGAGTTTGTGCTCGGGAACAATGAGCGTTGACTTCGGCTGATATTGGTCGATCGTGGGAACCTGCTGAGTTGCTGGAGAGCCGGACTGCTGCGCCTTTGCCAAATGATATGCGCCTAGCAATCCAGCCAAGAAAAGTAACGCCACCAAGACCAGCACTGTCTTCATCGTCCGCCCTTCACGACCTTGAATATGAGCAAGCTATATTACACGCCCCGTGTCGCCAGGGCTCGCTTGCTTCGGGCCATCTCCACGTTCGCGACCCCGCAAGGGTCCGTTCCTGGCTGAGAGTCCAGCGAATGGCCCCGCGGGAGCATCGTTGATAATCGGTATTTGAGAGCCCAAGAGGTATGGACGCGGCAGGACGGCAGTCGTTGGGTTGCGTTGGTCCAGAGGGGGAGGCGAGCAAAACGCCTAGGGTTGGCGGCTCGGCTCAGCAAGGGTAAAGGCCTACAAAGGTTCAGCACATCTGAGCGCGGAGAGCACAACTCTCCCTGAAGTGCCCTCCGCGCATTTTCCGGTGAAACAGCAGCTAGCTACCGGAGATTGGGTTGTACCCGCAGCGAAGCAGGCTCAACTCGGGTACATAGTGGCGGTTGCGGGCGAAGCGTTTCAGCGCGATGCGGAAAAAAAGCGATGTTTCGCGGATGGCTCGATTTCTGCTTGACACTGGCGAAGAACTTCGCGGGTATTGGCAGCGGAGAGACCGTTGGCATCGTTAGTATCGAGCGGCAGGACGCCCGTAACATGCCCGAGTTCGTGCAGCAACGTGGTTACCCGCGCCAAAAGGGTATCGCCTATGTATGGTCCGACTTTGAGCGTCCGGGCAGCTCGAAACTGGACCGGTCCACCCTCCTTGGCCAGCCGGACGAGAGTGGCGGACGGGTGAAAGAAGGCTCCCGCCGCATTGAGTGTTACGGTCTGGAATTCGCCACCGCCTTGTACCACGGTCGCGACGTATGGATTGACGAACGTGCTGTTACCCCCGCCTTCCATTCGCTCGATCACGTATTCGGTGGACTTCGCGTCGACAGAAAAAGAGAGTGTGCGGAAGATGTGCGCAGGGTCGGGTTCGCGCTCTTGGAACCAGGCGGTGCACGCGTTGTTGCTATCGAGAATCTCGAGGACTTTGGCGCGTGCCGCAGCGATGGATTGCCCCTTTTTTCCGAGAGCTACCAGAGCTGCCTTAGCATAAGAGTCGGTTTCGGCGTCACACCAGGAGGCGTGAACGGAGTCCGACGCGCAAGGTAGGGAGTTGGGAGTATCGGCTGGACGCGTTTCGCAAATAGGGTGCGCGCCTTCTCCAAGCTCAGACGATCCCAGGCGTAGTTCGAGATCCACTGCCTGGCAGGAACGCCCTGAATTGCGGTAATTTTCTGCTGGTACAGGTGACGTGGTTACAAGAAGTTCGCTGCGAGCAAACGGAGCCTGGCCCCGTAAGACCCCGGAAAACAGAGACAGCAAAACAGTAGCCGGCAAGACACCGCGCAGGCCAAGGCGAAGGTAAGACATGGGTAAGCTCCCGCCCGGGAAGCACCCCACCACAGACCAAGCGAAGAGCGGCAATCATGGCGGCCACTAGCATGACTCCGCACTGCGACGGACGGACCAAAACCGGGCTACCAATCAAGACGGAGTGGGGCACGGAAGCTCACCTCAAGCGTCGGCAAAATGATTCTAATGACTGAATATCACCACCGGCAGGTCCTAAAACAAAACTAAACCAGGGCTCGCGACTGGGCCGAAGTCTATGCGGGTCCGTTTGCAGGGGGTGGCGTGAGCATCCAGCGATATGTGGAGCTGAGAAAAAGCAAGAAAACCACGGAAAAGAAAAGCCATCCGGCGTTCACGTGAAACCGCGCGATGAAATCGGCGAAGCCGTGATTCCCGAGGACAACAAACGATGTGATGCGGAGAATGTTGCCTAGAGTCATAGCCGCAACCCCAATGAAATATGCGGCTAAGGTACGCCGCTTGTTCAGTCTAGGCCATTCACAAAAGACAACTAAGGCAAAAAGCACGTCGAAGAGTTCGATCCCATTGATCCCGGAGCAAGAAAGGAGGATGGTGACGTCGAGGCTAGGGCCCGTAAGCGTCGGATAGAGTGCTTTGACATAACCGAGATTCGACACCAGTGGCCATGCGAGCAGATACACGCAACGACCTACGAACTGACCGTAGGCTGGCCACAAAGCCTCTATGACGCGTCGGGGGAAGAACGTCACCAGAACTACGGCGGCCGCCGCGAATTCGGCCGCGTAGGTATGCGCCAGGTATCGCCAGGTGCGCCAAGGAAGAAGGAGCAACATAGGCGCTAGAACCGCGAGTTTGACCAACAGGAATGTCCACCCAACTCCGTTGAGGGCTCCGGAGGCCCGAGACACATCCAGCCTGTAAGCGATCCCGATGAGCGCGGCATGCGCGGCGAAGAACCCTAAGACGCGCCAGGTGACAAGGTATGGAGCGCTCGGTGACGGCAGCGAGGATAGCGCGTCGCCTTGGTTACGCGTGGCTAGCACCAAGCAAGCGAGGAGTGCACACAACGGAGCTGTGGAGAATAGTGCAGGAACAACAAATTGGTCCGCCACTGCTGCCGCAAAAGCCAGGAGCAGAGTCCAAACGAAAAATCGGGGAACCCTAAGTTTCTCCACAATGTTTGAAAGTGCCAGCGAAAAGCGCATGCCGGATGTGGACGAAGAAACACTCACACACTATCACGCGAGCCGCGCCGCGCTAATCCCGAATCCCAGCGACACAGCTCTGAGCTAGTTCTGGCGAGAGTTCTTGCGGCGCAACGCTAGGTAGCCGACTACGCCAATCAGAGCGGCACCCGCGAACCCAGCGCCGATAAACTCGCTGGCGTTCATGTGCCGATGATGCCGACCGGAGTCGTCGCGATCATGATCTTCGTCAGCCAAGGTGAGATAAGGGGCGGCAAACAGGGTCAAAGCGGCTAGCAGGGTAAGTTTTTTCAAAATGGCCCTCCGTGGGTCACTTGGTGAGGGGCAATTTGACTGCCCAAGTGTCGAACCGGCCGTTAGATGTTACGGACGGCTTAATGCATTGTTAACAATAAGATACAAGAGGGCTGAAGTCTTGCACACATTGGACCGGAAGCCGGAAGACGTGGGGCATGAGTCTAGCGCTTCCGGATAGTGGTAAGCTTTGGGACCGCCCCACTCAGGTCAAGGGTTGTGTAGTATCTACTTAGCTATCCGCAGCCCCTTACCTAGAACCTTCCAAGCAGGATCTAGCGGCGAACTGCGATGCGCTACAAACCTACGCCGAGAGCCCCTCGACAAAATTGCTCGCGCTGGACCTCCGAAAAGTAATCGTCACAGGAGTCCGGCGAACACCGCACTAAGAATGCAACACGCGCGCGCGCGCCGGCTGGTCGCAGGGTCAATTTTGCGAGCAACAACCGAATGCAGGGCTGGCGCATCAGATGTTGCCTGTGCGTGGTCGTCTTGACAGTACGGACGAGCCAGCCTACACTACGGAGTTTTTAGATGGCCCCTAGAGGACACAAAGGGGCGGGACCTATGGACAAGAAAAGACTGGACTACTACAAAAAGAAATTGACTACGCGGCGCGAAGAACTGATGAAGACCATCGCGCGAACCCAGGAAGAAGGCCGAGCGGCGGATGAAGACCCGACGGTGGATCTTGCCGACAAGGCTGCCAACTCGTACACCAAGGAATTCCTCTTCGGCATGACCAACACCGATCGTACGATTTTGAACATGATCGACGAGGCCCTGCGGCGCATCCAAAGCAACACCTACGGAACCTGCGCCACCTGTGAAGAAGAGTTGCAGCAAAAGCGGCTGGAAGCGGTGCCATGGGCCAAGAACTGCATCAGCTGCCAGGAAAAGGTCGAGCAAGGTCTGCTGTGAGCCGCCGGTAATTACTGGGACAGTACTTCTCTCTTTCTTTATAAGACAGACCAGAGTAGGCTTTCCTCGCCGCCATGGCGAGAAAAGAGCCAATGCCAGCAACTTTGCTGGCGCATTTCGGCGACGCGCTGGCCAGCGTATTGCTCCCGGCGGAATGCCGGATTTGCCAACAACTGTTGACACGCGCGAGCCGCGTGCCAATCTGCGACGCATGCCTGGCGTCATTCGAACGGTTACCCAAAAAGATGTGTCAGCTCTGCGGAGCACCACTCTTGCTGCTTGGCTACCCGGCGGACACGGCATCTTTATGCCCACCGTGCCAGAACAAAGTCTACGCGTTTGACAGGGCTCGCAGCTTCGCATTTTACGATCGAACTTTAGTGCGCGCGATCTTATTGCTGAAATTTGAGCGAATCGAACCACTGGGCGGGTGGTTTGCCAACCAGTTGGCAGAGATAGTCGAGCGCGAAGGTGAACTGCTGCGCGCCGACGTGGTCGTGCCAGTTCCCCTGCACCCAGCGCGCGAAAGAGAACGCGGCTACAATCAAGCAGACCTGCTCGCCAAGCCCCTGGCCAAAAAACTGAAACTCCCTCGCCAGTCCGCTTTGCTGATGCGAACCCGCCCTCGCCCGGATAAACAGGTGCTAAGTTTTGATGAACGCTGGGCGTCGGTTCGTGGCGCTTTTGCCACACGTCCGGGCAGCCAAGTTGACAACAGACGCGTCTTACTGGTAGATGATGTAATGACCACTGGGGCGACGCTTGATGCCTGCGCTCGGGCGCTTCGCGACGCAGGGGCCAAGGCAGTCCTCGGGCTCACAGTAGCCCGGGCCGTCCGAGACCCTGTAGCAGCTTCCAGTGACGATGACCCGAGGAACGCGCGATGAACGCCATGCGGCCAAACGCGGGCGATTCCCGGGGGCGCCATACCCCCGAAGCTGCTGGAGCGGCTGTGCCCGCCGCCGAGGGCCCTGCCGGCAGTAGAACCCACAACTCGACCATGCTGCGACGTGCGTCGCTGATGCAAGAGCCCGTTCTGGTGCTCAATGCGACTTACGAACCGATTAACGTCACCGCCGTGCGGCGCGCCATGGTGCTGATGCTCAAGGGCGTAGCCCAGGCGGAAGAATTGCACAATTCTGAAGTGCATTCGGCCGCGCATGCCCACCGGGTTCCCTCGGTGATTCGCCTGCTGGCGTACCGCCATATTCCGCAACAGAGCCGGGCGCTCTCGCGGAAAAACATTCTGTTGCGCGACCGCAATACCTGCCAGTTTTGCGGGAGAATTTTCCCCAGTTCCGAGCTGACCTTGGATCACGTGGTTCCGCGTTCGCGCGGCGGCCGTTCGTCTTGGGAGAATCTGGTGGCCTGCTGCTACCGTTGCAATAACAACAAGGGCGACCGCACGCCGGAAGAAGCCGGTCTGAAACTGGCGCGCAAGCCGCGTCCGTTTACGCTGCATACCTCAAGGCAGCTGATGCGGCTCATCGGTCATCGCGACGAGCGGTGGCGTAAGTATTTATTTTACTGAGCCTTAGCGCGGTCTTCGATTTTTCTTCAAAAAATCTAAAAACGAGGAAACCTTTTTCGTTGCGCTGCATCTAAATTATCAAAACCACTTCGAGGACACACCCCGGGAAGCGGTTAGGGCAACCCCCTAGCCGCTTCTCTCCTTTTACGGCCAACTTTTACGGCCAAAGAAGTACCTTTGCGGCATCTCCGAGCCGGGACTCCGCGAGGAAAAACGGGCCGATCCAGTTCTACTTCAGGCGGGGTCTATAGCAGGCTGCGCAAGGCGGTTTCTTCGTCCTGGCATTCCGCAAGAACTTGCGACAATTTGGTGACCTTCAGAATTTCCTCAACACGCGCAGACAAGCCGACCACTTTCATTTCCCCGCCGGCTTTGATGACGGTCAAATAGTTGCGCACCAGTTGGCCGATTCCTGAACTATCCAGATACTCCAGTCCGCTCAGATTCAATACGATGCGCTTGCGCCCCTGGCGAATCAGGTTGGTGATGGTATCCCGCAAACCCACACTTTCGAAAGAGGTCAGGTGGCCTTTGAGGTCCACCAGAGAGATTTGTCCGTTTTGCCGTATCGAGGCAGAGAATGGCACGCAGATCGCTCCGTAGCAACGCGCCATTTTACCCTCATTCGACGCACCGCGTCACACGGCGATTTGTGCCGGCGAAAGGATCGGCCTACTGGCGAAGCACAACGCGAATACCCCGGCGCCAGCTCTCGGCGATGCCAACACGCACAACCTCCATCTCTCGCGAAAGATTGCGCAGCAAAGTATCCGTGGTCGGATGGAACCGCAGCGCGGGTGCAACCAGATACACCATTGGCGCTGCGGACTGCAGTTGAATTCCGTTGAAATAACCGAAACGCGGAAAGTCGCCCTGATCCAGATGCCTGCGAATGCCCAGCCAGTAGCCGGCCGCTTGCATCGGCAAGTGCACCGATTCGGCCGCCTTCAGTTCAAGAATGGCCAGCCGCCCAGAACGCGTAACGCTCAGAACATCCAAAATCCCATGTTCGCCGCCGGCATTCGCAAAGACCTGCGAATACACAAATCGCGGGTCCAGCGCGGGATCCAGTCGGGTAATGTCCAGGCACACCAGGGCTTCCAGCCAGCGTTCCGGGCGTGCTCGGTACAGCGGATGCCGCGTTTCCGCGGCCAGCGGATGACGATGCACTTCCAGATCGTGAAGCAGGGTCTTCAGGGCCGTCCGGGTTGCCGCAGTCACTTCCTCCCGCGACTCCGCGGTGGCGAAGAATACCCGCCCGTCCTGCCAGCGAGCGAACGGGAATCCTCGAAAACGCAAAAAAACTTCGCGGGACGCCAGGCACGGATGTAGCGTGATGGCTTGTGGCGCGATGGAAACCACAGAATCCAGATCTTTGCGCGCCTGAGTGACAAGACTCTCGGATTGGCGCCGCGGAACGATGCTGAAGTCAAGATTGCTGAGCGAGCCGGGATCAATGAGCTCCACAGTCTCGCGAGTACTGTCCAGTTCGTAAAGCGAAGTCCGCACGCTGGAGTTCAGCGCCGCCAGAAGCTGCGCGACCCGGGAACCGGCATTCCGGGGAAGGATTAGACGCAGCTCCGAGGCTGTACCGCGGCAGTTTGACTGGCGCAGCCGATCCAGCCACAACAAGCCAAAGGTCAGCGCGTTATCTACGGAATCCGCCGATTCACCTTCGGCCACCGCTAGAAAAGCCGCGTAGCTCGACCCTCGTCGCAAAACACCGCGCGCATAACTTCCGGAAAGCGTGTGCTCCAGATCCGGAGCGATCGTTAGTGATTCAACCGCCTCATCGGGAAACTGTGCGGCCAGGATGTGCCGAAGCCGCTCGCAAAACTCCGCTCGCGAGAGCTCTCGCGCACTACGCTCGAATTCCATGCGAACAAATTCAATGCGGTCGGGTTTGCTGCGTCCAAAGCGTTCAACGGCCAGAGCCAGGCGCTCCTCGGAATGATCGGTGATGCCCAGAATACGCCGGGTCAGATTGTATTGATCGGACCAGATGTGCAAAAGCGGCCGTTCGCCTGCACCGCGAATCTCCCAAGACAGCACGGAAAGCGGCGCCAGTCGTCCGCCGTTTTCGCGCACTTCCACCGGACCTCCGGCGGCGAACTCACGGAGGCTGGCTTCCAACTCGACGGCTAGCTCCATGCGCCGAAGTATAAACTAAACAGTTATTCACGCAACTATTTTTGTTGTGCTAATTCCAGACCGGTTACGTACAGGACCGGGCTTTGTCGGTTCCAGGAGGCTGGGATGCGCTCGAAGGATATCTCGAAGGCTCGGGATCCCCTGGAGGCAATCGGCTGCGGAGCCGAACTGATCAGAGACTCCCGCAGCACCACCTGGTTCATCTCGTCCGCGAATTCGATAGTGATCTCGACGCTTCGCACTCCCTGATCGCCGGAGTTGATTAGGTCGCCTTGCAAAGTGGTGACCTCCTGGTGCAAGTAATTCTCAGCGCGGCCCAGCGCCACGTTTTCGACGTGCACGTTCGGTGCATACGCTCGCTCTCGTGCACCGAATCCGAGATGTACCGGCGCCGCGGGCGCTTGGCGTTTTCCGGAACCCTGCCACAAGAAGAGAATCAGGCCAGCGGCAGCGACGGATAGGACCAGGAGGAGCAGCACTCGTTGCGAACCATTGCTTTTCTCTTGGTTCGACGGATCGACTGGTAACGCCATGATGCAAATCCCTCAGGCCGCGAGTCAGCGCCCAACCATTAGCCGGTGTACCAGCGGCTCTGGCAAATGGGCGTGCCGCATCCGCTGCTGAACCGCGGGAATATCATAGTGCACGCGCCAGAATTCCACGACACCGTGCTCCAGATCGGCAATTGCAAAAGCCGCCCGAGGATCACCGTCCCGCGGCTGCCCGATCGAGCCGGGATTCAAAAGATAGCGCCGGCTCGGATCAATTTGCAAAGCCGCGAAAGATTCTGTCGCGCGCGGCCGGATTTGCAAGACTTCCAGATTGGAGTTCTGATACGAGAACCCGCCTTGGTGATGGGTGTGTCCAAAGAAAGTAACCGCTGCGGTCGAGTCCAGCAGACCGTCGAGAGCTTGTTCTGGCGTAAACACGTATTCGTCTTCGTCCTGAAATGCACCGTGCACCAGGACCACGCCTCCCGTTTCCAGTGGACCTTGGCGTAGCGCCGTAAGCCAAGCGAGATTTTCTGGAATCAACTGGCCCCGCGTCCAATCGACAGCCGCCTTCGCCACCGGATTAAAATCACTCGTATCCATTAACCCGGCGGCTGCCTTGTCGTGATTTCCACGAATGGTTTGTGCGCCCAGTTCGCGCAGGCGTGCCGTGACCTCATTGGGGTCCGGGCCGTAGCCCACGATGTCCCCTAAACAGACACACGAATCCCAATGGGCCTTGGCTGCTTCCAGCGCGGCGTCAAGAGCGCTCAAGTTGGCGTGAAGATCGCTAAGAACGAGGGTCCGCATCCCGGGTATCCGAAAAGAGCAACTGAGTATAGATGAAGCTGCCCCGCGATGCACGGCTGGCACTTCTCTTCCCGAACCCCAAAAAATGGAGAAAAACAGATAGGCCAGCAGCGTCGCGGAGAGGGCCGGAATATTTACAAAAATTTAAGAAGGCCGCGCTGCAAATTTGATACAAATCTCTTCGTTTCCATCAGATATGGCGCACCAAGCCCAAGGAAAAGCAAAAGAATCTTCGCCGCTCCGCGAAACATTCACCTGGGCACATTCGTCTATACCAGTGCAGCTGGTGATTTGAGCTGTTCGGGATTTACAGAAGAAACCCCGCGGTGGCAGCCGCGGGGCGTTGACACGCAGTCTTTCCGGCCGTTAGTCCAGGAAGAGCGATGTGTCTTGCAGGCGAGCCTACTCGTCCTTGCATAGCGTGTCAATACTCTCTCGCGGATCGTTCTTTTACCGGCTGACTCGATCCTGTCCGAAAGGTGGATGACACGTATGAAACGCAATTCTCTCCGCAGCTTCGCCTTGCTGGCCGCTCTCGCAATCACCGTGCCGGCGTTCGCCAAGCCCTTTACGAAAACGATCAACCTCGCGCAAAACGCCAAAGTTGGAAAAGCCGATCTGAAAGCCGGCGAGTACCGCCTGATGATTGATGGCAGCAAAGCCACCGTGCAGAAGGGCAAAGACGTCGTGGCCGAATCCGAAGGCCGCTGGGAAGACCGCAGCAGCAAGGCTGCCTACGACTCAGTTCTCTTGGCTGAAAACGGCCAGGTCAAAGAAGTGCGTTTCGCTGGGCAGACCCGCGTATTTGTTTTCAGCGAGTAAGCAAGGAGCCTTCGTGACTCCTTTGCATCGGACGGCGGGGAGGCTGTGCATTTGCCGTGGCCTCCCTGCTTGTCTAAGTTGCGGTTGCCGCGAAAGCCTGCTTTCCCGGGCATTCCATCCGACAATTCTCCGCGGTGCTTTGCACTGAACTCTCCCAGGCGTCTCAACGAATCCACATGCAATCTCCGTAGCTGTAAAACCGGTAGCCCTCCGCTACTGCGTGGCGGTAGGCAGCCAGCACCTTGTCACGACCCGCAAAGGCGCAAACCAAAGCCAGCAGCGTTGACCTGGGAAGGTGGAAGTTCGTCAGCAGCGCGTCTACCACCCGAAATGGAAATCCTGGCGTGATGAATGCCCGCGCCTCGGCTCGCCCGGGAATCACCACAGCGGGTGAGCCGCTCTCGGCAGCCCGCATCGCGCTGTCCTCCAGTGCGCGCACTGCGGTCGTGCCAATGGCTACGACGGTTTTGCCGGCGGCTTTCGCCGCTTGAATTCGTTCCGCTGTCTCCTGCGGAATGTCGTAGGCCTCCACGTGGATCGGGTGATCCTCTAGCCTCTCCGTATGCACCGGTTGGAACGTTCCCAGCCCCACATCGAGCGTCAATTCACAGATCTCCACGCCGCCGTCGCGAATGGCCTGCAATATCTCGGGCGTAAAGTGCAAGCCGGCAGTCGGTGCTGCCACCGCTCCGGGCTGTGTCGCGAAAACGGTCTGATAGCGTTCGCGGTCGCTCGGTTCATCTGCTCGGTCAATGTACGGCGGCAGCGGAACATGCCCCAGTTCCTCGAGATGTTCGGTTACGCGGATCGCATTGTGAGCGCGAAAACGTATGGTTCGCTGTCCGCGCTCTCCGCGAGCAATCACCTCGCCCTCCAACTCCCCATCCCCGAAGAGCACTCGCTCTCCCACTGGCATCTTGCGCCCGGGACGAACCAGCGCCTCCCAAGTGTCATCCCCGATATGACGCAACAGGAAGACTTCAACACGTTCGCTCGGATTGCCATTTTCCCCTGTGCTCGGCGGGCCTCCTCCAGAGACCCGGGCACGCTTCCCGAAAAGCCGCGCCGGAATGACTCGCGCGTTGTTGAGCACCAAAATCTCGTCGCCACGAAAGAGAGCCGGGAAGCCGGCGAATCTTCGGTCTTCAAACGCTCCTGTCGCGCGGTTCAGCTGCAGCATCCGCGAGCTTTCGCGCCGAGCCAGGGGGTGTTGCGCAATTTGCTCGGGCGGCAACTCGAATTCGAGTTCGTCGACACGCATGAGCTAAAGTCTAGCATCTTCGTCTCGCGACTGAACCAGGCGGAGGTCCCGGCCAGTCTGGTTGCAGATGCTCTTGGACGAAAGGAGCCGTATATTATTGTTTTTGCTGAATTTATCCTATGACCTGGTCGAAGCAAATTGAGTCTTGACAATGATACACGCATATTATATTATGCGTTTGAAGTGATATTTAAGAGGAGCTTGCATATGACCATTGTGAATCGCTGGGAGCCCTTTCGGGGCACCACCTTGCCGCATCAGTTGAGCCGGGTTTTCTCTAACCTTTTGGATCGCACCGATTCCCAGGAATCCAACCTGACGACTTGGGCGCCCGCAGTCGACATCTACGAGACCGAACACGAATTGGTCGTCAAGACCGACCTGCCAGACGTGGATCCCAAGAATCTCGACATTCGCGTCGAGAACAACGTCTTGACCATCCGCGGTGAGCGCAAGTTCGAGAGCCAGGTGAACGAGAACAATTACCTGCGCATCGAGCGCGCCACCGGTTCGTTTGCGCGGAGCTTTGCTCTGGCGAATACCGTCAACGCCGAGGCCATCAAGGCGGACTATCAGAACGGCGTCTTGACGCTGACCATCCCCAAGCGCGAGGAAGCCAAGCCCAAGCAGATCAAGGTGAATGTCGCTGCTTCTGTGCCGGCTCCGCAGGCAGCCGCAGCCGGCGCTCGGTAAGAAGCGCCAGCCGCAAAAATGTGCTAACAGTAGGGGGCTGGCGCGAGTGCCAGCCCCTTTTGTTGGCCTATTTGAATCGCACTGCGAAGTGAGGACTTATGTTGCAGTTTGAAAAAATGACCGTGAAAGCCCAGGAGGCCCTGCGTAGCGCGCAGGAAGTCGCCTCCAAGCACGCCAATCAGCAAGTCGAGCCCGTGCATTTGCTGTCGGCGCTAGTGTCGCAGGCAGATGGCGTCGTACCTCCGCTGCTCGCCCGTCTGGGCATTCGCAGCGAAACGCTGCAGCAGGATATCGAGCGCGAGATCGCCAAGCTTCCAAGAGTCGCCGGCTTTGCGCAACAACACCTGGGACGCCCGCTGAACGACCTGCTTGAACGCTCGTTTGACGAAGCCACTAAATTCAAAGACGAATACGTCTCCACCGAGCACATGTTCCTGGCTATGGCCGCGCAAGATCGGGATCCCGCCGGCCAAATCCTGAAGCGCCACGGCGCTTCCTACGAAGCCATTCTCCAGGCGCTGACCAGCGTCCGCGGCAGCCAGCGCGTCACCTCGCAGAATCCGGAGTCCACTTACGCTTCTTTGGAAAAGTATGCCCGGGATTTGACCGAACTCGCGCGGCGCTCGAAGCTCGATCCGGTGATTGGCCGCGACGAAGAAATTCGCCGGGTGATGCAGATCCTTGCGCGCCGCACGAAGAACAATCCTGTCCTGATCGGCGAACCGGGCGTCGGCAAGACCGCCATCGTGGAAGGGCTAGCTCAAAGAATCATTTCCGGCGACGTTCCGGACGTGCTGAAAACCAAACGCCTGGTAGCCCTCGATCTGGCTGCCCTGGTTGCCGGAGCCAAGTATCGCGGTGAATTCGAAGACCGCCTCAAAGCCGTTTTGAAGGAAATCACCGAAGCGGAAGGGCAAATCATTCTGTTCATCGACGAGTTGCACACCCTCGTCGGCGCTGGCGCTGCCGAGGGCGCGATGGACGCCTCCAACATGCTGAAGCCCGCGCTGGCCCGCGGCGAGTTGCGAGCTATCGGTGCCACCACGCTCAACGAGTACAAAAAGCACATTGAAAAAGATCCCGCGCTCGAGCGCCGCTTTCAGCCCGTGCTGGTTACCGAACCCAGCGTCGAAGACACTATAGCCATTCTGCGCGGCCTGAAAGAACGCTACGAAGTTCATCATGGTGTCCGCATCAAGGACGCCGCGATCCTGGCAGCAGCAACTCTGTCGCATCGCTACATCTCCGACCGTTTTCTCCCGGACAAAGCCATTGACCTGATCGACGAAGCCGCCGCCAGCCTGCGCATGCAAATCGACTCGCTGCCCGTCGAAATCGACGACATCGAGCGCCGCATCATGCAACTGGAAATCGAGCGCCAGGCGCTGCTCAAGGAAACCGACGCGCATTCCAAGGAACGCCGCGACCAAATCGAAAAAGAACTAGCCAAGTTAAAAGAAGAATCCAGCGGCCAGAAAGCCCGCTGGCAAGCCGAGAAAGCCGCCATCGGCAAAATTCGCAAGCTCAAGGAGCAAATCGAACAGCTCAAAGCCGAGGCGGAACGCTACGAGCGCTCCGGTGACCTTGCGAAAGTGGCGGAGATTCGTTACGGCAGAATCGCTGCAGCGGAACGCGAAATGGCCGAGGCGCAGGAATCCTTTGCGAAGATGCAAAAAGACGCCCCCATGCTGAAGGAAGAGGTCGACGAAGAAGATATCGCCAAGCTGGTGGCTAAATGGACAGGCATTCCCGTCGGCCGTTTGCTCGAAGGCGAAGCGTCAAAGCTCGTCCATATGGAGGAACGGCTGCGCCTTCGTGTGCTTGGCCAGGACGATGGTCTGAAACGCGTCGCTAACGCCGTACGCCGCAGCCGGGCGGGACTCTCCGACGCCAAGCGTCCGATCGGTTCCTTTATTTTCCTCGGCCCCACCGGTGTTGGCAAAACCGAATTGGCTCGCGCCCTCGCCGAATTTCTCTTTGACGACGAAAAACTCATGATTCGCATCGACATGAGCGAATACATGGAAAAGCACAGCGTTTCGCGGCTCATTGGCGCGCCTCCCGGGTACGTAGGCTACGAAGAAGGCGGCCAACTCACCGAACAGGTGCGCCGTCATCCCTACTCAGTGGTGTTGTTTGACGAAATCGAAAAAGCGCATCCCGACGTCTTCAATGTCTTGCTGCAAATCCTGGAGGACGGCCGCCTCACCGACGGCCAGGGCCGCACGGTAGATTTCCGCAACACGGTGCTCATCATGACCAGCAACGTTGGCTCAACTGCCATTTTCGAGTTAGCCGGCAAGAACCCTGAGAAGGCGCGAAAAGAAGCGATGGAAGCCCTGCGTCAGTCGTTTCGACCGGAGTTCATTAACCGCATCGACGAAATCGTGATCTTCAACCCGCTGGGCAAAGATCAGTTGATGAACATCGTTGATCTCCTGCTCAAGAGCGTGGACAAGCTGCTCGAGGAGCGCAAGATCACTCTGGCACTGACTCCCGCGGCAAAGGAATTGGTCTTGCGCGAGGGCTATGATCCAGCTTATGGTGCGCGTCCGCTGCGCCGCGCTATTCAACGCTTGATCCAGGACCCGCTAGCGATGGAAATTCTGGAAGGGAAGATTCTTCCGGGCGACCACGTCATCGTCGATCGCGATGGCCAGAAAGACGCGATGCACTTCGACCGCGCAAACGCGAAACAACCCGCTGCGGCAGCGGGAATCTAAGTAAGGAGCAATTGCTGAGTCGGCTTGGCCGGCACGGCGAGTGCTGGTCGTAAACTAAGAGGAACCCAGATGAGAATTCTGCGAACAACATTTCTTCTGGCAGCTCTGACCGTAGGGCTGATGTTGGTTGGCCAATATTTCGGAGGACGCAACGGTATGACCATCGGTTTGGTCATCGCCCTCTGCACCAATGCGTTCGCCTATTTCTTTTCCGACAAAATCGCCCTGTACTCCAGCGGCGCCCAGCCCGTCACGCGCCAGCAAGTGCCGCGGCTGTATGCCGTGATGGAAGGCCTGGCGGCTAAGGCAAACCTGCCTGTGCCAAAGCTGTATGTGGTTCCCGAGGCTGCCCCCAACGCGTTCGCTACCGGCCGGAATCCGCGACACGCTTCCGTCGCCGTCACCGAGGGCCTGTTGCAGTTGATGAACGACGAGGAACTCGAAGGCGTAATCGCCCACGAGCTCTCGCATGTCCGCAACTACGACATCCTGATCAGTTCCGTAGCAGCGACCATAGCGGGTGCCATCACGTGGGTCGCACACTGGGGACCATGGCTCGGCTTTGGCAACCGGGAAGACGACCGCGACCGGGGCCTTGGTGGCGGCATCATGGGTTTGTTGCTGATGGTCCTGGCTCCGCTGGGAGCGGCTCTCCTGCAATTCGCCTTGTCCCGGCAGCGGGAGTACTCGGCCGATGAGACCGGAGCCCGTATGGTCGGCAATCCGTACGGCCTGATCCACGCCTTGGAAAAGCTGGGCGCTTACAACAATCGTATTCCCACGACGGCCATCCCCCCGGCGACCGCAGCCCTGTGCATCGTCAAACCGCTGTTTGGCATGGGAATGGTCTCCTCTTGGTTCAGCACGCATCCCCCTCTCGCCGATCGCATCGCCGCATTGCGCCGAATGACGGCCACGCCACTTCGCTAAAGACTCGCCTGCGACGCCAATCTGCACAATTCTGGCCCTTCAAGATGTAATCTGTGCTCTCGCGCACCGAATCGAAGGTCTTCCGCTCTTTCGTTAAGGTGTTTCCTTTCATTGAATTAGGCTGGATCCCGTATTCATGAACAATTGGTGAATGAAATGCACACACTTGTTGGGGCAAGGTTTAGTAATGGGGCGCCAAGAGGGGATGGCGGTGATGACCTGTCGCGACACTATCCATTTGATTTGCTGGTACTTAGAGGGGCGTCTCTCAAAGCCTGTCGAGGTCGAGATTAAGAATCACCTCGACGGATGCGCCGACTGTCGCCTGGTCCTCGACGCGGCCATGAACACTCTCGACCGCTATTTTGATCCCCCGCGGCCAGCTGCTTCTAATACCACCCCGCAAGCCGCCTAGTCGAATCTCGCCTTAACTCTAGATTTTACTGATAGTTGCAGAGGCGATCGTCCTATTCTGTCAGCTTCCTTCCGGCGTCTGTGCCCAAGGCCGGAGCCCTGGCTCACAAAACAGCAAAATTTACAAACCCAGCCTCAAAAACGTAATTTTTACTGCCAGTTTCACCGATAGCCTTCTCGGGCTGAGGCAAGTCAGAGCGCCGTAAGCCCAAGCAAACTCTGGAGTTAAGTACTAGGACCGCCCTGAAAAGCTCGATTGGTTCGGCAGATGCACCCCAACCAACCGAGCGGCGGAAACGCCAAAGGAGCAAATGTCCATGAGTGACTATCAGGAACCCATCCATCACACCTCGACCGGAACCCCTCGCTGGGTCGGCTTGGCAGTGGGTATTTTGGGTGGAGTCTCGCTAATCGGCCTCGGGTTGGGCTGGACGGCCATCAACCAAGCCAGGAGTGCAGATCAGACCACACAAGCGTCGCTGAAACAAGCCGATGCTTTGAACCAGCGGCTTGCCAAGGCCGAGGAACAGAATCAACAGCTGCAGAGCGACGTGAAGGTCGTGACTGACAAGCTGAACCTCACGCAAGACCAGTTGATCGCTGCGCGTAAGCAGACCAAGGCTACCGCGGTCGGCTTTGACCATAAACTTACCGGTGTGCAAAAGGATTTGACCACGCAAATCGCTACCAAGGCCAACGCCGAAGACGTCAACAAGCTCAACGGCGATGTGACCGGCGTGAAGACTGATCTTGACGCCACCAAGAACAATCTGCAGATGGCACGCAGCGAAATGGGCACGCTTATCGCCCGTAACCATGACGAGATCGATCAGCTTCGCCGCATGGGCCAGCGTGACTACTTCGAGTTCACCGTACAGCGCAAGGGCGGAGCTCAGAAGGTCGGCTCTATCCTGGTGGAACTCAAAGACACCAACATTAAGAAGAACCAGTACACCATCAACGTACTGGCAGACGACAAGAACTTCGAAAAGAAGAATCGCTCGGTCAACGAACCGATCTTCTTCTACACCGGCGGAACCCGCGCGGCTCTCGAGCTTGTCGTAAACAAGGTCACCAAGTCGTCGGCTTCTGGGTACCTGAGCGTTCCCAAGGGAGCGGGCACCGCGAGCGCCAGCAACTCCAGTTCCGGCCAATAATCTACTGCTTCCATCCTTGAGGAGCAGGTGCAGAGGGAGGATTCCAGAGAATCCTCCCTCTTGCTCTTTCCGGCCACACTGCTCAAGACGACCAGCCGAAATTGGCGTAGCCACGTGCAGCTGATTGTGCCAAGCTGTGCTTCAGCCCGGCTTCTCGTTGAACAATAAGACCGGAGGCAGTCCTATGAAACTACGATTTGCAGCAGGAATGATGGCAGCGCTTATCGTCCTCAGCGGTTTGGCGTTGGCGTCAGAAGGTTCGTGGACCGGCTACATTACCGACAGCAAATGCGGCGTACGCGGCGCCAACGAAGGCGCCGGCGAGTGTGCGACCAAATGCGTAAAGGAGGGGGCGAAATACGTGTTCGTCGACGACGCCGACAAGAAAGTCTACGCCGTCGATGCGCAAGGCAAAGTCGCAGCTCACGCCGGCCATCACGTCACCGTAACAGGCACCGTTGACGGCGACACGCTCAAACTCACCGCAATCGACATGGCGCCAGCAAAATAGCGAACCGCCTCTCGCATCCTGATTCAGCGCGGGCGAGCTTACACCCTCGCCCGCTTCGTTTTGTGCCGCATCCCATTTCCGTTACGATATTTGTCTGTCTATGAGTGCCACGCTGCTCCACGTCGGACGCGCAATGACCCCCACCGTCGAGATCGCGGATGCCGGCATTCTTCTTCGCGACGGCGTCATCGAAGCGATCGGCCCACGCGAATCGCTGAGCCTTGCTTCCGGCGCGCGGGAAATCTCCGCGCTCGACCTAACCGCTATTCCGGGATTCCTGGATGTCCATATTCACGGCGCAGGCGGGCACGACGTCATGGAGGCTAGCGCCGAGGCCATGGCTGCGGTCACCAGGATGGTCGCACGCCGCGGCACAACGTCCATGGTCGCTACTACGGTCACCGCCAGCCCCGACGCGACTCTCCATAGCGTCGCGGGCATCGCGAAATATATTTGTACCCAGCGCGAAAGCGGCGACCCGCGCGCAGAGGTCTTGGGATTACATTTTGAAGGCCCTTTCATCAGTCCAGCGCGCCGCGGCGTGCATCCGACGGAATTTATCAAACTGCCGTCCGCCGAATTCCTGGACAAACTCTTACAGGCGGCCGAGGGCAACGCGCAAATCCTTACGATTGCGCCGGAGCTACTGGGTGCCATGCCGTGCATCGATGCCGCGCGCAAAGCCGGCATGGTCGTAGCGATGGGACACACAGACGCCACCTACGAACAGGCGCGAGCGGGGATCGCCCATGGAATGCGTCACGCCGTGCATGTCTATAACGCCATGCGGCCGTTTTCTCATCGCGATAGCGGTGTCATCGGCGCGGTACTGACCTCGCCCGACGTTTCCGCCGAGCTGATCGCCGACGGAGTTCACGTTGACGAAGCAGCGATGAAACTGCTCCTGCAAGCGAAGGGCGCAGCCGGCGTTGTCCTGATCAGCGACGGCATATCCGCTACCGGCATGCCCGACGGCAAATACATGCTTGGTCAATTCGAGGTGACGGTAAGCGGCGGCATTTGCCGCAACAGTGAAGGCAAGCTTGCCGGGAGCACGCTGACTCTAGATCGCGCGCTGCAGAAAATCGTCGCGCTCGGGGCCGGCCTCGCCGATGCGGTGCGCATGTTGACGCTAAATCCAGCCACACTCCTGGGATTGGAGTTCAAAAAAGGCGTACTCCGGACTGGCGCGGACGCGGACATCGTTCTTCTCGATGAAGGACTGCAAATCAGAGGGGTCTTCACACGCGGCGTGCCCGTGGCCTAAGTCGCCGCCCGGTCTTTACCGGTTCAGCGGAACATCCAGCTCGGACGCCAGTTGTGCTGCATTAAACGGACTGCAAGCGAAATAACGACCGCCAACTTCAAAGGTCGGCACCTTGCGCTTCCCATCGTTGGCCTGAATCACCGCGGCCTCGGCAGACTCGTCCATCTCGATGTTGACTTCGCGAAATTCCACGCCGCGCTCTTTCAGAAAGGACTTGGCCCGGCGGCAATCTGGACAGCACGTCGAGGTGTACATCGTGATGGGCTGGGTGATCATTTCTTATCGGTTTATTGGATGCTGAGACCAGCCTGAAGTCGCAGGCCGCCAGCCATCGCGAACACACTCACCGCTGCCCAACCGGCACGCCGTGATACTTGCGGGCCACCTGGATACGAATAAGCGCTCGTTGCAGGGCGATTGCCGCACGATCCCAATTGAGATTGGGATCGCCGGAAGACATCCGCTCCTGAGCCCGCTTGAGGGCGCGTTCGGCGCGGGCCAGATCAATCTCCGCGGCGCGCTCAGCCGTTTCCGCCAATACGGTAACGCGATCCGGCAACACTTCGGCAAAGCCGCTCATGATCGCCAGTACCGTAGATTCAGTGCTTTTCGTGGGTTGATAGGTCAACTCGCCCACGCCCAACTCCGTAATCAACGGAGCATGCCCCGGCAAAACGCCAAGATACCCGTCCGCCCCCGGAAGCTGCACTTCCACGACGGTCTCACTGAGCAGTTCGCGCTCAGGAGTCACCACGGTCAGCTTGACCTTATCCGGCAACATTTTAACGCTTAAGCGCTCGCCTTCATTTTCTCGGCGTTGGCAATCGCTTCGTCAATCGTGCCGACCATATAGAAGGCTTGCTCCGGCAAATCGTCATACTTGCCTTCCACGATTTCCTTGAAGCTGCGCACTGTGTCTTCAATCTTGACGTACTTGCCTTCTTTGCCGGTGAACTGCGCGGCCACAAACATCGGCTGCGACAGGAACTTTTCGATCTTGCGCGCGCGCGCCACTGTGCGCTTGTCTTCGTCGGACAGTTCTTCGATACCCAGAATCGCGATGATGTCCTGCAAGTCCTTGTAGCGCTGCAGAATCGATTTCACGCCGCGCGCCACCGCATAGTGCTCCGCACCAACGATGCGCGGATCGAGAATGCGCGAATAACTGGCCAGCGGATCGACCGCCGGATAAATGCCGCGCTCCACAATCTGCCGGCTCAAGTTGGTCGTAGCGTCAAGGTGCGTAAACGTCGCCGCCGGCGCCGGATCGGTATAGTCGTCGGCAGGCACGTAGATCGCCTGCACCGAAGTGATCGAACCGCTCTTCGTCGAAGTGATGCGCTCCTGCAGCTCGCCGATTTCTGTGTTCAGGTTCGGCTGGTAACCCACCGCGGAAGGCATGCGGCCCAACAGCGCCGAAACTTCCGATCCCGCTTGCACAAAACGGAAGATATTATCGATAAACAGCAACACGTCGAGGTGTTCCTGGTCGCGGAAGTATTCCGCAACCGTCAGTCCGGTCAGTCCAACGCGCAAACGCGCGCCGGGCGGTTCCGTCATCTGCCCGTAAATCAAAGCCGCGCGCGATTTTTCCGAATTCCCCGGCACTACAACGCCGGACTCCTGGAACTCCAGCCACAAGTCGTTGCCTTCGCGAGTGCGTTCGCCCACGCCGGCGAACACCGATACACCGCCATGCTGCATCGCAACGTTGTGAATCAGCTCCTGAATCAAAACCGTTTTTCCGACACCCGCGCCACCGAACAACCCGATTTTTCCGCCCTTCAAAAACGGCTGAATCAAGTCCACAACCTTGATGCCCGTTTCAAACATTTCCAGCGTCGTCGACTGATCCTCCAGCGAAGGCGCCGGCCGGTGAATCGAATAATTCGTCGAACTCGTCAGAGGACCGAGCTGATCCACCGGCTTGCCTAGAACGTTCATCACGCGTCCCAACGTCGGCCGTCCCACCGGAATCGTAATCGGCGCGCCCGAATCAATCGCCTTCATCCCGCGTACCAACCCTTCGGTCGGCTCCATGGCCACCGCGCGGACGCGCCCTTCGCCCAGGTGCTGCTGCACTTCCACGGTCACATCAATCGGCTCCGGCGTCTTGAAGCCATCGCCCGTAATCCGCACCGCGTTGTAAATGGCCGGGAGATGTCCGCTCTCAAATTGAATATCCAGCACCGGCCCAATAACCTGAATCACGTGTCCGACGACTTGTTTCTCAGCCATGCCTTCTCCTAAGCGGTTGAAGCTGCGCCGCTCACAATTTCAATAATTTCCCGCGTAATCGCCGCTTGCCGCACCTTGTTCATGTGCAGCGTCAGCGCTTCAATCACCTCGCCCGCGTTTTTTGTCGCCGATTCCATGTTGGTCATCCGCGCCGCGTGCTCCGCTGCCGAACTCTCCAACATTGCCCGCAACACCTGCGTCTCGATATACCTCGGCAGCAGCTTGTCTAGAATCTGCTCTTCCGGCTGCTCGTAAATGTAGTCGACCTGATCCGCAGCCTTCTCCGCCGATTTTTCTTCCTCCAGCTTCGGCACCGGCAAAAGCTTGTCGACTCGCAAATTCACCGTCATCACCGACTTAAATTCGCTGAACACGATATAGACCGCGTCGATCTCTTCTTTTTTGTAAAGCTCCGTAACCAGTGCGGAGATCTCCCGGGCCACGCCAAAATCCACTTTCGCCAGGACGTTCACGTATTCCGCAGCAAACTGAAATCCCGCCTTTCTCAGCGAGTCGCGGCTCTTTTTGCCGACCGGAATCGTCACCACCTTCTTGTCTCGATGGCTCCGGAAAAACTCGCTCGCCTTGCGCAGAATGTTGGTATTGAACGCTCCAGCCAACCCGCGCTCGCCCGCCAGCACAATCGCCAAAATATTCTTCTCTGGCCGCGTCGCCAGCAAGGGATGTTCCGGCTCGTCAATCCGCGACATGGTCGAACGCAGCACCCTCGCCAGCTCCGTTGCGTAAGGCCGCGCCGCTAAAGCCGCTTCTTGCGCACGCCGCAATTGCGCTGCCGAGATGAATTTCATAGCGCGCGTAATCTGCTGGGTGTTTTTCACCGAGCGAATCCGCCGCCGAAAATCGAGAAGTGTCGCCATGTCCTCTTGTCACGCGCCCCGCTGGCTACTTCGCTGCCGCAGCCACCGCCGCGGTGAACCGCTCTTTGAACGAACTCACTGCTTTCTTGATCTCCGCCTTGATCCCGTCGTCGAGCGCCTTCTTTTCGGCGATGGCCTTCAGGATTCCGCTCTGGCTGGTCTCGATAAATTGCAGCAACTCCCGTTCGAATCGCCGCACCTCGCCCACCGGAATATCGTCCACCGACCCGCTGGTCGCCACAAACAGCACCAGCACCTGCTTCTCCACCGACAGCGGCGCGTACTGATCCTGCTTCAGCACTTCCGTCAGTCGCTGTCCGCGCGCCAACTGCCCCTGCGTCGCCTTGTCCAACTGGTCTGAACCAAACTGGGCGAACGCCGCCAAATCGCGGAACTGCGCCATATCCAGTCGCAGCGACCCGGCCACCTGCCGCATTCCTTTGATCTGTGCGTTGCCGCCTACGCGGCTCACCGAAATGCCCACGTTAATCGCCGGCCGAATGCCGCCGTTGAACAAATCCGCTTCCAGGTAAATCTGTCCGTCGGTAATCGAAATCACGTTGGTCGGAATGTATGCGGAAACGTCGCCAGCTTGCGTCTCAATCACCGGCAGCGAAGTCAGCGAACCTGCTCCCAGCTTGTCGTTCAGTTTCGCCGCGCGTTCCAGCAAGCGTGAGTGCAAATAAAACACGTCGCCCGGAAACGCTTCGCGTCCCGGCGGCCGCCGCAGCAACAAAGAAATCTCGCGGTACGCCTGCGCGTGTTTCGAAAGATCGTCGTAAAACGTAATCGCGTGCCGCTTGGTATCCCGAAAATATTCCCCCATCGCGCAAGCCGCATACGGCGCAATATACTGCAGCGAAGCCGGCTCCGCCGCCGAAGATGCCACCACGATGGTGTAATCCATCGCGCCGGCATCCGTCAGCACTTTCACCACTTGCGCAATCGTCGAGCGCTTCTGCCCGATCGCGCAATAGATGCAAATAACGTCGCCGCCTTTTTGATTGATGATCGTGTCGAGAATCACCGCGGTCTTGCCCGTCTGCCGGTCTCCGATGATCAGCTCGCGCTGCCCGCGCCCGATCGGAATCATCGAATCGATCGCTTTGATGCCTGTTTGTAGCGGCTCGCGCACCGGTTGTCGGTCCAGCACCCCCGGCGCCAGCCGCTCCAGGGGATTCCGCTGCTTCGCCGCGATCGGTCCTTTGCCGTCCACCGGCAATCCCACCGGATTCACCACACGCCCAATCAGCGCCTCGCCCACCGGCACAGACATAATCGTATTCGTCCGCTTAACTGTGTCGCCTTCCTTCAATTCCGACGATTCGCCGAGCAGCACCGCGCCGACTTCTTCTTCTTCCAGGTTCAGCGCGATTCCAAACATGTCGTGCGGAAACGAAAGCATTTCCCCGGCCATGACTTTCGCCAGTCCGTGGATGCGCGCAATCCCGTCGCCCACGCTGATGATCGACCCCACTTCGTCGACCGACACCGTTTGCTCGTAGTTCGCAATCTGCTCGCGCAGTATTTTGCTGATTTCGTCTGCTTTAATGTTCGCCATGCCTGCTCCGTCGCTGCCGATTCTCTTTAGGGGCCGGACCCTTAGGTCCGGCATTGCGCCTCACCAAACGAGGGCTTTAACCCCTGAAGCCAGTTCTCGAACTCACTCCGCCAGCCGCGTCCGCATCTCATCCAACCGATGCCGCAGCGACCCGTCGTAAACGGTGTCCCCAATCCGCACTACAGCCCCACCCAACAGAGCTGGATCTAGTGAATATCTTGTTTCCACTTTCTTGCCGGTCATCCGCGCCAGCGATTGCGCCATGTCCGTTTTCTGTGTTGCGCTTAATTCCACCGCTGAGCGCACTTCCGCCTCGGCGATCCCTTGCCGCTGCCGGATCACTTCCTGAAACCGCGCCACCATCTCCGGCACGATTGCCGTCCGCCGGTGATCCACGATCACGTACAAGAAATTGCGGATAATTTTGCTGCCGCCAGTCCGTGCCACAATCTTTTCAATCACCGCATGTTTCGCTTCGCGCGATACCGCCGGGCTGGCCAGAAAATTCCGCAATTCCGCCGACTCCGCAAACGCCGCGCCAAAATCCGCTAATTGCTTGGTCGCAGGCTCCGCCGCACCTTGAGCCAGCGCAATATCCGCCAGCGCATTCGCGTATTGCAAGCTGGCGGACTTCAATTCGGCCTCGATTCCAGCGTCTTCACAAAATTGCTGATCAGCGATTCCTGCGCCGCCGGAGTCAACTGCTTCGCCAGCATGGACTCCGCACCTTCCACCGCCAGCTGTGCGGCCAAATCTTTCAATTCCTTGCGCGCCGCGCGTTCCGCCGCTTCGATTTCCGCCTTTGCCGCCACACCAATCTTTTGCTCATCGCTCTGCGTAGCTGCGCGAATCCGCTCCGCCTCGGCAGCCGCTTCTTGCTGCGCTTCCGCGCGCAGTGCGGTCACTTCTTTCTGTAAATTCGCCAGCTTCGTTTCCGCCTCGCGCAACTGCCGTTCCGCCTCGGCCTTGGCAGCCGCCGCCTTGGTAATCGCCGAACTGATGCTCTCCGCATTCTTGCGAAACACCGGCGGCAGTTTCTTCGCAAACACCCAGATGATCAACGCCGCAACGATCGCGAAGTTAATCCACTTGAAAATCCCCGTGAAGTGCTCGGTCGCGGCGCTCCCGCCTTCCTCCGCCCGGACGCTGATCGCACACACCAGTAGCATCGCCACAACGCCCAAACCTCGGAGCACCCGAAAAGTTCTCGTCATCGAGCCTCTCTCGAACCGCCGGGCCGCGGCGTCTGCAAAATCTTGTTGGCAATCTCACTGGAAAGCTGCGCGACCGTTGCTTCCACTGCCCGCCGCGCCGCTGCTTGCTCGGCCGCAATCTGCGCCTTGGCCGCATCCACTTCCGCCGCCGCCTTCGTGCGCGCTGCCTTCACCAAGGCATTCCGCTCATCCAGCAGTTTTTTTCGCGCCGCTTCTTGCTCTCCGTAGACTTGCGCCCGAGCCTGTTTCAGCGCTTCCTGATATTGCTGGATCTTGTCCGCCGCGGCCGCCTGCGCATCGACTGCCGCTTTCTGCGCGCCCACCGAACGCGCTTCGCGCTCGGCCATCACTTTCAGCAGCGGCCCGAAGAAAAGTGCCCGTAAGATGATGTAAAAAAGCAGGATAATCAGGACTGTAGGCACAGCCCCGAGGAAGAGATCGCCCAGTTGGTGACCGATGTCTTGCATTCCGTATGTTTCGCCAGCACCGCTAGGTTGGTAGCCGCACCGTGCTAACCCCGACCTGCACGGTGAGCTTCAAGCAGCCGCTTCGAAACTAAACTTTATAACATCGCCCGCCCTCCCCGTCAACGCGCCCCACCGCTAGGCAGTGACCCATTCTCAGTCTGAGATGGGACGACGGATTTTCGAGCATAGAACATGCTCTTGAGAGTCAGGGGATCCCGTAAAGGAGTATCTATCATGAGCAGATAAAATGGGTCGCCCAAAGCGGTAAGCCTGCGCCACAAAACCCTCTAGTGACCGTCGTAAGGCAATCCTAGAAGGGCAGTTCGAACACGTTGGAGGGATGCGAAAGAACACTCAACTGTCCCTCAGTGATTTTCTCTTCCGCAAGACCCTTCATCAAGACATACGGCTGCATCATTGGTTCAACAAAACTATACTGAAATTTCCTTTTCGTCCCTCCTCTTTTCAATACTGGACCACGCTCTGGCTGTGAAAATTTATCTAGGTGCCGGATGTAGGCCTCTATTTTTACAGGCCTCTTCATTATTTCCGACAACGGTGTTCGAACATCCTTAGCGCCGAAAAATCCTCGCTCGTCCGTAGCGAGGGCACACGCCAGCAAGACTTCTTCAAAAATGCTGTCCTTGGCGCTGTGCGTAGCGCCCACATAGGCTTGACCAAGCGTCTGAGACTTCTCTTCTGTCGCTGTCTTCAGCGCCTTTTCATAGTCTTTTCTGGTGATTCCGCGTCGACCGTCATCAATAGCGGATAGGGCAGAATGCTTTGCGAGTAAATGAGTAAAGTGCGGCAGACCCTTTGATATATTTGCCATTCGTCTGTCTAGGCCTTCCTCGATCGTCAATTCTGCAAGCCGCGTCATGCCTTTCTTCACGATAGCCACCAATTCGCTGTGCGACATTCGTGGCATCGGAATTTGTATCAGTGCTCTGTCGATTGACAGATGGTCATGAATGAGCTGTCCAATGGAGTCAGCAACTCCAACCAACACCAGCGTTGTCGCAACATCGTGATCAGAAAGAGCTTTAATAGTGTCCGACATGGCGACGGCCACAGTGTCATCCACGCGGTCAAATTCATCGATGACCACAATCGTAGGACTGCTAACCTGTTCAAAAATGTATCGTATGTCCTCGGAATTCGGTGCATCGGAGACTTGCTCCTCCAGTGACACTTCACGCCCGCTTCTTCCCGACTGAAATTGAATCTGCTTAAAAACCTCCTTCCAAATTTCATGAAACGAGATCGCCACACTACAATTCATGCGGACTGGAAAGAAACGCTTCCCGGTCGCGAAAACCATGTCATAGACAAGATTAGCCAAAGAACTTTTGCCTACGCCACGTTCCCCGTAGATCGCCGCATGTTGGCCGGGAGACAAAACCGCGTCAAGTACCTTGCTTATTTCTTGCTCTCGTCCGGCCAAAAGGTCGAGATTATTTACCGGCCTTCCTGGGGTGAAGGTCGTTAGTACGACAGCTCTGAGGCGAAATTTATCGTCCGTGCTAAGCTCTTGCTTGTCGTTGTCTGGCACAAAAGACTCCTTGCGTGCAAGGTTTGGTACAGTAACACATGCACATGGTACAGTAAATGGCCATTGCGTGCACTACGCAGCATTCTTGAAATTGCTCCCCCACGCAACCCGCTTCCCTCTAAAATCGTCCCGTTCCCTTCATGCGGGCACATAGGACTCGACCATGACCGTCTCCGTCTTTGTCGGAACCAGCGTCGATGGCTTTATCGCCCGCCCCAACGGCACGTTCGATTTTCTGGACGAAGGCGGCGGCGAGCCGCACGGCTACGAGGAGTTCATCGCCACCGTCGACACTATCGTCATGGGCCGCAACACCTTCGAAATCGTGCTCGCCTTCCCCGAATGGCCTTACGGCAAAAAGCGCGTCGTAGTCCTTAGCAGCAAGCCCGTCGATCTATCCGCCGTCCGCGGAGGCGTTGTGGAGCACATGGGTGGAACTCCCGCCGAGATCGTCGCCAAACTTGCCGCCACCGGCGCCCATCACCTCTACGTGGATGGCGGCATCACCATTCAACGATTCCTCGAAGCCGGCCTCGTCAACCGCCTCATCGTCAGCCGCGTCCCCGTCCTCATCGGCCAGGGCATTCCCCTATTCGGCCCTCTCACCCACGATCTCCGCCTCCATCACGTCGCAACCAGGCACTACCCCGGAGGCCTTGTCCAATCCGAATACACCATCGCGTCCTGACTTCCTCTGCCTTCGATTTCCTTGCCGGGGCTTTGCTATCGGCGCCCGCTACAAACTCTTTCTGATTTCTCGAGTCCCCTGCCCGAGATGCCGCCGCAGAAGCGTCCTTAGCGTTACGCCATCGGCGTACCCGACTCGCGCCGCGATCTCCTCGACGCTCTCGGCAGTGGTCTTCAGCAAATGCACCGCCCGCTCCACACGCAAATCCTGAAAATAAGACAGCGGCGATTTCCCGAGCACCGCTTGCATGCGCCGAGCCAGCGTCCGTTTGCTGGATCTTGCCGCCGCCGCGGCATCGTCCAATGAAAACCCGTTCGCCAACTGAGCTCGCGCCCAGCGCTCGAACCGTTCGACCAGCGGATCCGCGTGTGCCAGATGATCGCTAAGGACATAGGCGGATTGCGCGGGCCGCGAGTCAACCACCAGGTACTTTGCGGTTAGCGCCGCAAGCCGGGGACTCTTCTGCCGGATCAGCCATAGCGCCAGGTCCATATGGCTGAGCGCCGCCCCCGCGGTAACGAATTTCCCGGATTTTATGATCATGCGCGATTCATCCACGCGCACCTTCGGATATCGCTGGCGAAATAGCGGCGCCAGCCACCAGGTGGTGGTCGACTCCTGGTTGTCCAGCAGCCCGGACTCCGCCACTACAAACGTCCCAACACACGCCGCCGCCGTCAATGCTCCCCGCCCGGCCCAGCAACGCAGCGCCTCGCCGGCGTCGCGCACATCGCTTCGCTCCAGAGCTGCTTGCAGCGGCCCGGGCATCTTGAATCCAATCGCCGGAACCACCACACAATCCGGAATGACCCGCATCGCCAGCGCATTCACGGGAACCGTGAGTCCTTGCGACGTTTTCACCGCCTTGCGCATTCCCACGATAGTGACGTCAAAGCGCGGCGAAGCCAGCCCGGACATTTCCGCGAGCTCATTCGCTGTTTGCAATGCATCCAATACCGTCGCCAAGCCGGTATCGAAAACTCCGTCCAGCACCAACACGTTGATCTTCATGGCAAATATGATACCAACTTTGGCAGTCCTGCCAATGGCCTAATTATCGCTAAAAGAGCTATCTTGGCCATGCTCGAAATGCAGGAATCCAAAGGAGACATCCCATGCTGACCGTCGCATTGTTCGCACGTCTGGAAGCCAAGCCCGGAAAGGAAAATGAAGTCGCCAAATTTCTTGAGGCCGGCCTGGCCATGGCCAATCAGGAAACCACCACACCGATTTGGTTCGCGCTACGGCTCGGACCGACAACCTTTGGCGTGTTCGACGCCTTCACCAACGAAAGCGGACGCCAGGCGCACCTGAATGGCCCCATCGCCAAAGCGCTCATGGCCCAGGCGCCTCAGCTGTTCGCCAAACCACCGGCCATCGAACAGATCGAAGTTCTGGGCGCAAAGCTTCCCTAACCGCCAAGGAAGCAGGAGAAACGCGAAGCGTCATGAACGAATTGAAACAGAACATCCTGCAATGCATCGGCAATACTTCTTTGTTGCCCCTGCGCTACGTCGTGCCGGTGAACGGCACGCGCATCCTGCTGAAACTCGAAAACGAGAACCCCACCGGCAGCATGAAGGACCGTATGGCTCTCGCCATGATCGAAACCGCAGAGGCGGACGGCCGCCTCCGGCCGGGCGGCTCGGTCGTGGAAGCCACCGGCGGCAGCACGGGCGTGTCCCTGTCCCTGGTCTGCGCCGTAAAGCGACATCCGCTGCACATCGTCACCTCCGACGCCTTTTCCAGGGAAAAGCTCGCGCATATGAAAGTTCTCGGCGCCACTTTGCAAATCGTGCCCAGTGATAGCGGTCGGATGACCGAGAAACTGACCCGCGACATGATTGCCGCCGCCGGCATCGTGGCGGAAAAAACAGGGGCTTTCTGGACCGACCAAATGAAAAACCAGGACCAGCTGTCCGCCTATCACAAGATGGCCGAAGAAATCTGGACCCAGACTGGCGGACAAATCGACGCATTCGTCCAGAGCGTGGGCACTTCGGCATCCCTTCGCGGCATCGCCGAGGACCTGCGCCGCCACAAACGGCAACTCCGCATCGTTGCGGTCGAGCCCTCCGAATCGCCCGTTCTCTCGGGCGGCCGGCCAGGAGCTCATAAGATTGACGGCGTTGGAGCAGGCTTTGTGGTGCCGCTCTGGCAGCCGGCCCTGGCCGATCACGTTGAGCGGGTCTCCACCGAGGAAGCTACCGCCATGACCCTCCGCCTGGCCCGCGAGGAAGGCTTGTTTGCCGGAACGTCCACTGGAGCCAACGTCGTCGCCGCTTTGCGGTTAGC
>Ga0207015_1006_pt1 | contig 87441 bp, 76 predicted proteins | sample Alteio_BWMinCont_53_FD_153486 | JGI IMG/M metagenome (GOLD analysis project Ga0207015, IMG submission 153486) | Enriched cells from forest soil in Barre Woods Harvard Forest LTER site, Petersham, Massachusetts, United States -... | ecosystem: Environmental > Terrestrial > Soil > Temperate forest >...
CAAGCGCCGCCAGTTGACCAGGATTATCGGCGCTACGATAACAATCCGAACCCGGTAACTGGAAATGTGGCGGCAACCACGCCAACCGTTTTGATCTATCTTAGCGACGGAACTACCCTGGCTGCGAGCGACTACTGGCTAGCAGACGGCCAGCTGCATTACTACGTGAACTATGGCGGCGAAAATAGCGTCGACATGAGTCAGGTGGATTTGCAGCGTACGGTGAACGAAAACGCGAAGCGCGGTGTGCGATTCTCGTTGAAGCCGAATCCAGACAGTGCGAACCCGGCGCCGTCTTCAAACGATTTCAGGCCTCGCTACGAGAACAAGCCTCGAACTCCGAACGCTAATCCGAATATCAACCCGAACAGCACCACTTCAAACCAGAATAACAACAAGCAGACTGCGCCGGCGACGAATCCCGCTCCGCCTGCTCAGCCTGAACCACGAATGGAGACTACGTCTCAAACGGCACTCTCGCATTCGTAGACTGAACGCTCTAACGAAAATAACAGGGCCTCACATCCATGCGATGGGAGGCCCTTTTTTGCATGCAATTAATTCGAATTAGAAGGTATATCGGTCGACAGACTCGTCGGCGACACGGACGTGTTTCAGTCCAACTAGAGTGCCGTACACGTGCCAAAAATCGCCTTCGGTGTGCGTGAATTCAACTCCGACCTTATTGTGAGTCCAAAGACTGCGGCCTACGAAGACTACGCGACACTCGCGCTCTTCTTCCGTGACACTGTTCACGAGCAGAAGCGTTTGACCGGTTTTCACTTTTACGCCCAATGACAACAGCCCGCCATGAACGCTTACGGCTCTGGTCTCGGCATCGTGCCGGAAAGGCCGGTCATCGGCGGTGCGTCCGTACACTCGAACCGGGATGGATAAAGGTAAACGCTTGCTGCGTCGCTGCCTCGCAAGAGACGGCGCCATTCATCCTCCTTTGCCCAATGAAGGATTGATGCTCTACTGAAAATAATGGGGCGGATCGCTTACGGCAATAGTACTTTTCCTGGAATAGAAGTAACCGGACTGCGACATTGGCAGTCTTATTGTTTACCGCCAACATAGGATTCAGAGGCCGGATCCAGCGAAATGGAAAGTAACGCCATCATCGTGCTTTTGACTTTTCAAGCGACGAAGAAAGTCTCGCATTGGATTTTTCATCTCGGCGCGTTTGGGCTGATTCCGCTCGGTATACTGGATGCCTCCGTTATTCCGCTGCCGGGAAGTATGGATGTGCTCACCATTGTGTTGGCCACCAAACAGCCGGATTGGTGGTTTATTTACGCGCTAATCGCCACTGTAGGATCCGTACTGGGTAATTTCTTAACCTATCGGCTCGCGCGCAAGGGAGGTAAGGAAACGCTGGAGAAGAGACTTTCGCACAAGAACATGGAGCGGGTGACGGAGACTTTTGAGCGTTGGGGATTTGGGGCGATTGCTATTCCGGCGTTGTTGCCGCCTCCGATGCCCATGATTCCTTTTGTTCTAGCCGCCGGCGCGACTAAATATTCGCTCAGAAAATTTCTCGCGGCCATGACTTTGGGACGACTTGCCAGGTACAGCATATTTGCTATGTTGGCAGCTCGGTATGGCCACGGAATCATCAGATTCATTCACCAGCACGGTCATCCGGTGGTGCTTTCAGCCATCGGAATCGCGGCAGTTGTTGCGGTAATTTTCCTGGTGCTTCATTACGGCAAGAAAGACACGCGTGCGCGTTCTCCAAAACAACGGCCAGCAAAAAGTAAGGCGTAAGTCAAAATTAGCTCTGTCATTTCGCCATCTCTCTTTTTGGTCGTTTCTCTCCTTTCGGCAATCCTTAATACAGCGATTGCGGTATAGCCTCACAGCTAGGCACGCCGTAGACTTTCGCGCGTCACTGACCCGTTCTGATCTGCTTGATGAATCCACAGGAGGACTTCTTGAAAACAACGAATGCTTGGAGGCATCGCAGTTTGCTTCAGACTTTAGTTGCGTTCGCAACGATGAGCGCATTCTTATTCCTGGTCGCCGCGCCTCGTGCACATGCCGACGAGAGAGATAAATGCCGTCAGCGGATTGAGAAAGCGGAAGCCAAGCTAAACGCTGCGGTCGCCAAACACGGCGCCAATAGCCCGGAAGCCCGCGACCGTTGGCACGAGCTGCGCGCTGAACGAGAACATTGCTGGACCGCATACCACCAGTGGTGGGACGGTCGAGACCGTAGGTGGCGCACCGATCCGGATTGGGACCATGATGATCGCTGGCCCGAACACCACTAATGGCATTTAAAGTTTCACTTTAAGAGATTGATTTTTGGAATTCAGGCGCGGACTCTGGCTTTTTCAGCAGGCTCGGAGTCCGCGTTTTTTATTATTTGCGTGCCTCATTTTGTCGCTGTATTCGCCCGCGTTGACACTGGTTGGGTCGCGTGTTAGTTTCGCGAGCCATGACACAAGCGAGTTCATCCGCTCCGAATAAAAAACGTATCGCAATTATCCCCGGTGATGGCATAGGCAAAGAAGTAATTCCTGCGAGTGTTCAAGTACTAAAATCTGCTGCCGCCTCGGGAGGGCGCGAAGTTGCGGTGACTGAGTTTGACTGGGGCGCCGACCGTTATCTTCGCGATGGCACTACTTTGCCCTCCGACGCGGTGGAAATGTTCCATCGCGATTTCGACGCCATCCTGCTCGGCGCCATGGGGGATCCGCGCGTTCCGACAAACGTCCATGCTGCCGATATTCTGCTGGGCTTGCGTTTTAAGTTAGACCTCTACGTTAACGCCCGCCCCTGCGTTCTTTTCGACAAGCGGTTCACGCCGCTGAAAGATCGCACCGAGAAAGACATCCACTTTATGGTCTTTCGGGAAAACACCGAGGGCCTTTACGTTGGAATGGGCGGGAATTTCAAGAAGGGAACAGCCGACGAAGTTGCAGTACAAGAAGATTTGAATACGCGCAAGGGCGTGGAGCGCATCATCCGCTACGCCTTTGAATATGCGAAGGCCCGCGACCTCAAGCGCGTGTGCATGAGCGATAAATCCAACGCGATGACGTTTGCCCATGACCTTTGGCAGCGCGTGTTCAAGCAAGTTAAAGCGGAGTACCCGGAGATCGAATCCAGCCACCAATACATCGACAACCTCCTGATGCAAATGGTTCGCGACCCTTCGCAGTTCGACGTGATCGTGACTGGTAATTTATTTGGCGACATCGCAAGCGACTTGGGCGCGCAACTCGCTGGAGGCTTAGGCCTGGCCCCCTCGGGCAATATTCATCCCGGACAAGTTTCACTGTTCGAGCCCGTGCACGGTTCGGCTCCAGCGATTGCTGGGAAGAATATTGCGAATCCAATGGGAGCGGTTCTCACCGCGGGAATGATGTTCGAGTATTTGGGCTGGAAGCCCGAGGCGCAAGCAATCGTAGCCGCAGTCCACGCTGCTCTGCGGGAAGGGAAGACACCCGCCGAGTTAGGTGGCTCGATGGGTACGCGCGAGCTCGGAGATTGGTTAAGTAGTTTCGTTGCCAAAGCTGGCGTCCGGTAGACCCTCAGCCATTAGTTGAGCTATTTTTCCGACCAGCTTCCGCTTGTATATTGACGCGAACTTTAACTTCCACTTCACTTGTCGGCAGGTCGACTCGGATTTCTAAAGTAAGTTCACGGCGCACTCTTCGATTTAACATCGCCAGTGTAACTTAGGGCGTAACTTTAATTCTGCTTGATGGCAGGAGGAGCCTGCGTAATGCTGCCCGCAACCAGATCGGTCTTCAAGGTGATTTTTTGTTTCGGCAAAAGCTTCACATCCGTATTGAATTCCTGATATCCCGCTAAGGCAATTTTGATGTGATGATCGCCCGGGCTCACGAGCATTCCACGTCCCATCCCGCCGAACTGCTTCACGTAGCCTACGAAAGAGCCGTCGACGAATACGGCCGCGCGTTCGGGCGTGACCTTGAGCTTTATTTCCGAAGTAACGGTCGAGTATTCAGCCTTAGGATCTTTGTCCAGCCTCACGGTGACGATTAGTTTTTTGCCAGGCTCGACAACGAATGACTGCGTGGAATCTAGATAGCCTGTTTGGCGAAAGGAGATTTCGTGCGTGCCGGGCAGCAGCATCACCTTCTTGTCGTCTTTCAGCTCTGCGACGTAGCCCACGTATTGGCCGTCGATCCACACGCCCGCAGTTTTCTCAGCTTTGTCAGGCCCGATGAACTGTACTTCGCCCAAGACTTGGTTCGGTGCTTGCGCTTTTTGATTCTGGGCCGAAGCAACGAGCGGAATGAGGATGAGCGAAAGGAAGACCATTGGGATAGCTACAAATCCGCGCTTGATGATTTTCATGGCAACTCCTGTAATCAAAATTGAACTGGAATATCTAACCATATTTTCTGCTGAGCGGGACATTGAAACTACAAGCTCGAAGTATTTTCTTAGTTTTCCTGCTTGCATCAAACCTCAACCGCCGGTAGAACTGTCGGCCATACGACTCCAAAGCTCGAAACCACTTGACCTTGAATTCGCTAAATTGTAGGGTCTGCATGCACAAATCGGCCATCTCTTGGAGGCGGTCTTGATGCGGCGTTCGGCGCCATATTTAATCTTCATCTTGATGCTTGTGTTTGTTCCACGCGTTTGGACGCGTGCTCACGCGGACTCCGCGCCAGAATTTAATGTAAAGGAACACTACACAAAATTTGAATTCCGGATTCCCATGCGCGACGGGAAACTCCTCTTCACCTCGGTTTACGTTCCCAAGGATTCATCACGCAGCTATCCATTCATGGTCGACCGCACGCCCTACAGTGTCGCTCCGTACGGCGTCGATCAATACCGAAAGACGCTCGGACCTTCCGACGAGTTTCAGCGCGCTGGCTATATTTTCGTTTATCAAGATGTGCGCGGACGCTATATGTCGGAAGGAACATTTGTGGAGATGCGGCCGCACGTCGACGTCAAGAAATCCAAGGACGATGTGGACGACAGTAGCGACATGTATGACACGGTTGATTGGCTGCTGAAAAACATTCCGAACAATAATGGCAAAGTGGGGATATGGGGAATCTCTTACCCGGGGTTTTACACCTCCGCCAGCATCATTGACTCGCATCCGGCGATTAAAGCCGCTTCACCCGAAGCGCCCATGACCGACCTGTTCATGGGTGATGATGCGTATCACGGTGGTGCGTTCATGCTCGCTGCGAATTTTGGCTTTTACACTTTTTTCCGGCCGCAGCCCGTGCCGATCTTGCCGCAAAAAAACTCGCAGAGATTCGACTTCGGCACAGCCGATGGATACGATTTTTTCCTGAGAATGGGCTCGCTATCGGACGCGAAGGCTCTTTACTTCAAAGATCCCAACTGGCTCTGGGATGACCAGGTCGCTCATGATACTTACGACGATTACTGGAAAGCTCGCAATCTCGCGCCGCGCATGAAGAACATCCATTGTGCGGTGCTCACGGTGGGCGGCTGGTTTGACGCGGAAGATTTGCAGGGACCTTTTTCAACACATGCCGCGATCGGCCGCAATAATCCGGACATCTACAACGGAATTGTAGTGGGCCCCTGGGTACATGGTGGTTGGTCGCGCTACGAGGGGAATCACCTCGGCAGTGTAAACTTCGCGTCCAATACAGGGCAATTTTTCCGAAGCCAAATCCTTTTTCCATTCTTCGAGCAGTACTTGAAGGGTGGCGCTGACGCGAAATTGCCCGCGGCCTACGTGTTTGAAACGGGAACTAACACTTGGAGAGAGTATTCAACTTGGCCACCGAAGAATACTGAACCCAAAACATTATATTTTCGTGCGCATGGAAAACTTTCATTCGATGCACCAGGCGAGGTGGCGGGAGCGGCAGACGAATATGTCAGCGACCCAAATCGCCCGGTGCCGTTCGTCGGCTATCCGGCCACTTCCGTGCCCCAGGAATATATGGTCGCGGACCAACGGTTCGCCACGACCCGGCCCGATGTCCTGGTATTTCAGACCGAGCCGCTTGAGCAGGACGTTACGATTGTTGGTCCGGTATCACCTAGGCTTTTTGTATCGACTTCCAGCACCGATTCGGACTGGGTTGTGAAACTGATCGACGTGTATCCCGAGGACTATCCCGATGAGGCCGTACCCAACGCGACGCCGCCCAACGACGTAGGTCCACCAACAATTAAGGTTGCCGGCTTTGAGCAGCTAATTCGCGGGGAACCCATGCGCGGGAAATTTCGGAAGAGCTTCGAGCATCCCGAAGCGTTTACTCCGGGCGAGGTTGAAAAAGTGGATTTCACCATGCCAGACATAAATCATACTTTCCGCCGAGGACATCGGATCATGGTGCAGGTGCAAAGTTCATGGTTTCCCTTGATCGATCGGAACCCTCAAGTTTTCGAAAATATCCCTGACGCCAAGCCTGCAGATTTCCAGAAAGCTACCGAGCGAGTGTATCGAAGTAAAGATCAACCCTCGGGAATTAAAGTTCAAGTGCTGCCTTCGAGCGCTGGCGGCGGTTAATCCTTCTCTTCGATTGTCGACAAGTCGTCGCGGAGTAGAATCGCCAAGCACGATGTTCTGAGTTCAAGTGAATGTTCAAATATTACTTGATCACTTGCGAGTGTTCTTCAAGCTTAAAAATCATTTTGTGAGTCGCTCGTTTTGTTCAACCGTTACCGCAACTGTCGGCCTGACGACGATCTTAATCGTAAATCGCGCTTCGCTCCGCTGGCTTGATTGCCCGAGCTAGGAGCATCCCCGTGAGGAACCCGCCCACGTGAGCCCACCAAGCCACCCCTCCCAATGAGGCGGCGCGCGGATCGTTAAGCGAACCGATTCCGCTCATGAATTGCACCAGAAACCAAAGCCCGATAAAGATCAGCGCCGGAATTTGCCAGGTGAACCAGATGATGAACAGCGGGACGAGCGTTAGTATGCGAGAAGAAGGGAAGAACACGATATACGCACCGAGTATGCCGGAAATCGCTCCGCTAGCGCCGATGGACGGCAAGTGCGAGCCCCAGGAAAATATGGTCTGTATAAGCCCGGATGATATTCCGCAGACTAGGTAGAAAGCTAAATAGCCAAGCGTACCAAGCCGATCCTCCACATTTCCGCCAAAGATCCACAAGAACCACATGTTACCGATAATATGAAGCCAGCCGCCGTGAAGAAACATGCAGGTGAAGAGGGGCATTAGCGCGCCGGCTAGACTGTAATGCTGACCGGCAAGCGCGAGCTGTATCTTCGCAGGGACTAAGCCGTAAATCCGGACGAACGCTTCGGCCTGCGCGGGCGGCAACGATACTTGGTGGAGAAACACAATCACGTTGATAACGATAAGGACCAATGTCATCACCGGCACCGAACGGCGCCGGGTCATGTCTCGAAGCGGTATCATTTGCTCTTCCTGCGCCGGCGACTCAAACAATTCGCGTCATACGAAATCGATCTTATGCTTTACATTAATTCTTAAAGTTATCGGAGACCCGATCGAGAATAGCACTGTAGCTGAGGCGCTATAGATTTCAAGTTTAGAAGCGGCTGGCGCGAATGTTTAGCAATTGCGCGGCGTGCGTCGCTATGATAAACATTTTTGTTTCACCTGCGTGCGGTAACAGCCGTGAGCGCGTTATGTCGACTCAACGGCGCACCCTGAATTGCCGCCACATGAACGCTGATGCCATTACGCGAATCCGAAGCAATTGTTTTGCAAAGCTATCCGCTCGGTGAAGCTGATCGCCTGGTGAGCTTTTTGTCGCGCAGCATCGGAAGGGTGCGCGGAGTTGCCTCGGGCGCTCGCAGAACGAAGAGCCGTTTTGGCTCTACGCTGGAGCGTCTTTCGTACGTGCGCATATGGTTTTTCGAAAAGGAAACGCGCGAGCTTGTGCGTATCAGCCAGTGCGAATTGATCGAGTCGTTCCTTGACGCATTCAAGGATTACGAATCGGGCGTCGGCTTGGCCATTATTAGCGAGGTTACTGAAGCGGTTTTACCGGACCGCGAGGCCTCAGACGCGAATTTTCGACTTTTGCTGTTGACTGCGCAAGCGGTGAAACGCACGAGTAAGTGGGAAGTGCCGCTGGCTTATTTCGCGTTGTGGACAGTAAAGCTTGGCGGATGGCTTCCGCCGTTGGATGTTTGTTCGAGGTGCGGGACGGTGCTTAGCTCCAACGAGCCGGCCTATTTTTCGCGGAGTTCTTCGGCGCTATTTTGCGCGAAGTGTCGCAAACCGGGGTTACGCGTCATCCCGGCTACAGCGTTGGTAGTTGCGCGCAAGATGCTCGCACAGCGGTTAGACAAGTTTGCACAAGGCGAGATTTCCGACTCCGCCGCCCGAGAGTTGACCGATATCACGCTCGACGTGATTGAACGGCAGATAGATCGCAAATTGAAATCTCGAGAACTTCTGGAGCCCACGGCGTGAAGACGGAATTTGCTAAAGTAGGGGATACATTTTCTCCAGCCCAGCGCAACATGGAAACCAGAGGATTGTCTTTTCAGGACCTTCTACTAACACTTGAACATTATTGGACGGCTCAGGATTGCATTCTGCAGCAGCCGTATGATGTGGAAGTCGGCGCGGGTACCATGCACCCTGAAACTTTTTTGCGCGTACTTGGACCCGATCCGTATCGTGTCGTTTATGCGCAACCGAGCCGGCGCCCCGCTGACGGTCGATATGGCGAAAATCCGAATCGTTTGTATAAACACACTCAGCTTCAAGTAATACTTAAGCCATCGCCGGCGAATGCGCAGGACCTTTATCTCAACAGTTTGGCCGCTGTGGGCATTAACTTGAAAGAACACGATATTCGGTTTGAAGAGGACAACTGGGAATCCCCGACGCTAGGAGCGTGGGGGATCGGTTGGCAGGTTCTTCTCGACGGACTTGAGATAACCCAGTTCACATATTTTCAGCAGAGCGGCGGAATCAACCTTGATCCTATATCCGTTGAACTGACCTACGGCTTAGACCGCATCGCTGCCTACTTGCAAGGCGTGGACAACGTATTTGATGTGCGTTGGTCGAAAAATAAAACGTATCGTGAAGTACGCTTGGCTGAAGAGCGTCAGTTTTCCGCTTATAGCTTCGATTACGCGGATGCAGCATCCACGCGCAAGCAATTTGAGTTGAACGAAGCCGAAGCAAAACGAATTCTGGATGCTTGGCCAAAGTCGGAGACCAAAAATCTCAATAGATTTCCGATTCTGGCGGCTTATGACCTGACTCTGAAGTGTTCCCACCTTTTTAATTTGCTTGATGCGCGCGGAGCCATCTCGGTAACCGAGCGCGCTGGCATGATTGGCCGCGTCCGCAGGCTAGCCGTTCGCGTTGCGGAACTTTGGTTGCGGCAGCAGTCGGGGACGGCCCTCGCGCCTGAACCGCCCGGGAGGGGCGCATGAGCTCGCCTCTCAAATCAAAATCACCAAAACCTTCCGCTTTGAAAGCTAGCGGCGACCTTCTTTTCGAGATTGGATGCGAAGAAATTCCTGCGGGAATGATTTTGAAGGCGTCCGCAGAGCTTAAAGCGATACTTCAGAAATATTTTGTATCGCACGGACTGCTGGCGGAAGAACAATCCGGAACTTCTATTGACACTTTCGGCGCGCCTCGAAGATTAGTCGCCATTGTTCGCAAGATTCGTTTGCGTCAGGAAGATGTAACGCGTGAAGTCACTGGCCCGCCGAAATCTGTCGCGTACGACAATGTCGGCGAGCCGACGCGTGCAGCCATGAGCTTTGCCGAGAAGCAGGGGATTCCTGTTTCAAAACTTTCAATCGTGAACACGCCGAAAGGCGAATACGTCGCCGCCAAGCAAATTGTAGTTGGAAAGCCCGCTGCGGAAATTCTCGCCACAGTTCTGCCTCAAGCCATTCAAGAAATTTCATGGCCGCGTTCGATGTACTGGACTAGAGCCGACTCGTCTCGGTTCATACGGCCCATTCGTTGGATCGTGGCAGTGTTCGCCGGCCGAGTGGCTCCCTTTTCGTTTGCCAGCGTTCATGCAGGCAATCAAACCGAGGGGCATCGCTTTCTGGGAAAGAAAAACATTCCAGTTAGCGGCCCGGATGATTATGAAGAAAAGTTAAAGAAGAACTTTGTATTGTGCCGTCCCGAGGCTCGGCGCAAGAAAATTGAAGCCGAGATTCACACGCTGACTGCTCGGAAACAGTTGCGCGCGCACGAGGATGCGGATCTCCTAAAGCTCGTGACTTACTTGAACGAGTATCCCAGCGTAATCATGGGAGAATTCGATTCTTCCTTCCTGGCCTTGCCGGAAGAGATTCTTATAACCGTGATGCGCGGCCACCAGAAGTACTTCGGCTTGGAAACTCGCAATGGGGAACTCGCGCCGCATTTTCTCGCCATAATTAATTTGCCCGGCGACACGAAAGGCATGGTCCGCGCCGGCCATGAGCGCGTGCTGCGTGCCCGTTTCTCCGATGCCCAATTTTTCTGGGAGACCGACCTCAAGCGTCCGCTGGGAGATTATTTGCCGAAGCTCGCAGCCGTTACATACGAGTCCCGCCTTGGCAGTTACGCCGACAAAGTGGACCGCATGCGCGAACTGGCGCGTTGGCTCGCCGAGCAATGGTTCAGTGGAGGCGTTTCCCATGCGGACGTGGCAGGTTCTGATCGTGCAGCCGAACTCGCAAAATGTGACTTGGTGACGGAGATGGTGCGTGAATTTCCGGAGCTGCAAGGAATTGTAGGAGGACTCTATGCCCGGGATCAGCATGAACCCGAGGAAATCTGGCAAGCTGTTTACGATCATTACAAGCCCTCGGGTATGGACGATGCGTTGCCACGCAACTTGACCGGTTGCGCTGTTTCGCTCGCCGACAAACTTGATTCTCTAGTGGCATGCTTCGCAGTGGGTGCGGTTCCGACGGGCTCTAGCGATCCTTTTGCTTTGCGGCGGGCGGCTCTGGGAGTTGCGAAGATAATTCTGGAACGAAAACTGCCGCTGTCCCTTTCCGCCGCAATTTCCGCAGCGTCAAAGTCGTTGAAAGACCACGCCCCCAAGATCGAAGTTTCGGAAGCTGTGCAGAAGCAAGTCCTCGATTTCCTTTTGGAGCGCGCCCGTTTCCTGCTGAAAGAGAAGCGCGGATTCGCATACGACGAAATCAACGCGGCGTTTGCAGCCAGCGCGGACGACCTGGTGGACGCGGCCGAGCGGATAGTTGCCGTAAAAGCAATTCGCAATACGAAGAATTTTATTCCGCTGGCGGCTTCCTTCAAGCGCATCCGCAACATACTGGAAAAGTCAGCGGGTAAGCTTGATAAAGCGCAGCTTGAAGTGGAACCTGAGCTTCTTTGGGAACCCGCGGAGCGTGAACTTCACGCGTCGGCTCAAAAGATTGGAGCCGAAGCGACACGTCGAAAGAAAGCCGGCAAGTATCGAGAAGCACTTGAAGTAATATCCGAGCTTCGTCCGTCGGTGGATAAATTTTTCGACAACGTTCTAGTGATGGTTGAAGACTCCCGAGTCCGAAAAAATAGGCTTGCGCTGTTGGGGAATTTGCTAAAGGAGTTTTCCACGATCGCAGACTTCTCCGAATTAGTTTCAGAGGATGCTAAAGATTTATCTCAACAATCGCATTAATGAGCAAGATTCGACTGGCGCCACATTAAAGCAAGAGCTTAGCTGTTGGCGCGCCGACAATATTTGCTCACGGATCGGTCACATGCAACTGGAAGGTCAAGATTCTAAACGGAAACTAAAATCTCGAGGCGAAAATGAAATACGTCTATTTCTTTGGAGCGGGAAAAGCCGACGGCGACGGCGAGATGAAAGACTTGCTCGGCGGCAAGGGCGCTGGTTTGGCCGAAATGACTCGCATCGGCCTTCCAGTTCCTTCAGGATTTACTATTACTACCGAGACTTGCGACTTCTATTTTAAGCACAACCGCCAGTTCCCGAAAGACCTGCGAGCGGAGGTCGAAAAGAATCTCAAGCGTCTTGAGAACCTCACCAAGAAGAAGTTGGGAGATGCGAAAGATCCTTTGCTCGTAAGCGTCCGCTCCGGCTCAGCCCGCTCCATGCCCGGAATGATGGAGACAATTTTGAATCTCGGATTGAATGACGCCTCCGTTGCCGGCTTGGCGCGTGCCACAAGGAATGAGCGTTTCGCCTTCGACGCCTACCGGCGTTTCGTGCAGATGTATTCCAGCGTAGTAATTGGCCTGCCGAAAGATGATTTTGAGTCCCGCTTGCGCGCGTTGAAGAAAAGACTCGGAGTAAAAGACGATACCGAAGTCTCCGCCGAGGGCTGGCGCGAATTAATCGGCGAATATAAACGGTACTTTCAGGAAAAAACCGGAAAGCCATTCCCTGAGAATCCGCACGAACAGCTTTGGGGCGCCATTGGGGCGGTTTTCGAATCCTGGATGGGAGAAAAAGCGCAGACCTATCGGCGCGTGGAAAAGATTACAGGTCTTCTCGGGACTGCGGTGAATGTGGTCCAGATGGTGTACGGAAATACGGGAGATGATTCCGGGACGGGTGTGTGTTTTACACGCGATCCCTCCACTGGCGAGAAAACTTTCTTCGGCGATTTTCTCCTCAATGCTCAGGGAGAAGATGTGGTGGCGGGAATTCGCACGCCCATGCACTTAGGCGAGCTTTCCAAGCGCATGCCAAAAGTTTACAAACAACTTGAACGTGTCCGGCGGACGCTGGAAAGACATTATCGGGACATGCAGGACCTGGAGTTCACGGTTGAGCACGGCACTCTATATATGTTGCAAACGCGTACCGGCAAACGCACTCCATCGGCCGCGTTTCAAATCGCCGTGGATATGGTTGACGAGGGTCTGATAGAAGTTGAAGAAGCACTTGAAAGAATTAAATCGGATGACGTCGAGCGACTTTTCTATCCCGTGATTGATCCGCGAATGAATCGCGCCGAACTGTCGTCTCGCAAAGTCGTCGAAGGCATCAACGCAGTCCCTGGCGCGGCTGTGGGTAAAGCTGTCTTCACCGCCGAGGATGCGGAATCGTGGGCGGCGCGCGGCGAGAAAGTGATCCTCGTGCGCCATGAGACCAGTCCCGAGGACGTCGGCGGCATGAACGTCGCGCAAGGAATTTTGACCGCCACCGGAGGCAAGACGAGTCACGCCGCAGTGGTCGCGCGCGGCTGGGGCAAATGCTGCATCGTTGGGGCGGAGAAGCTCGACATCGACCTGCAGAAGAAAACGATGAGTTCAAACGGGCATGCGGTCCGCGAGGGCGAGTGGATCACACTAGATGGCAGTGATGGAAGCGTATACGGTGGCCAAATTGATCTGATACGTCCGGAGCCTCCCAAAGCCTTCTATACGCTTCTAAAGTGGGCCGATAAAGTGCGCAAACTTGGCGTTCGCACCAACGCCGACACTCCGCAAGATGCCCGAGTGGCCCGCGAAATGGGCGCAGAAGGTATCGGCCTAGTCCGAACGGAGCATATGTTTTTCAAGGACTTTGAGCATCCTGAGAAAAGCGGCGAGCGGCAACTAGCTATTCAGGAAATGATTTTGGCGGATACGTCGGATGCTCGCAAAGCAGCTCTCGCAAAACTACTTCCGTTTCAGCGTGGGGACTTCGTCGGAATCTTCAAGGCCATGGATGGCCTTCCGGTCACGATACGCCTACTCGATCCTCCGCTTCACGAGTTCGTCCCGCACGACCCGGCGAAGCAGGCGGAGCTAGCACGAAAAATAGGTTTGTCGCCGGAGGCTGTTGCGCGGCGCGTAGAGCAATTACACGAAGCGAACCCGATGCTCGGCCATCGCGGTTGCAGGTTGTGCATTACATATCCTGAGATTCTCGAAATGCAGATTCGAGCGATCATCGAAGCAGCCATCGAATGTCAAAAAAACAAGATTAAAGTGATACCTGAGATCATGCATCCGCTCACCATGGACAAAAAAGAGATGCAAATTCTCGATCAGGCCACGCGTCGTGTGGCAGACGAGATTATTGCGAAAGCTAAAGTTAAGGTTGAATACACTGTCGGGACCATGATCGAACTTCCTCGCGCGGCTTTACTGGCGGACCAAATTGCCGAAGTCGCGGAATTCTTCTCGTTCGGGACAAACGACCTGACGCAAACGACGATGGGTCTTTCTCGCGATGATGCGGGACGGTTCCTTCCGGAATACGTGGATGAGCGCAAGGCAGGCATCTTCACCTCCGACCCATTTCAAACGATTGATGAGGCGGGCGTGGGCCTGCTCGTCGAATGGGGCATCGAACGAGGACGAAAGACCCGGCCGAACTTGAAAATTGGAATATGTGGCGAGCATGGCGGCGACGCCGAGAGCGTGAAATTCTGTCACCGCGTGGGCATGGATTATGTGAGTGCGTCTCCGTTTCGCCTCGGCGTTGCCAGGCTGGCGGCGGCTCAGGCGGTTCTTGAAGAACGACAAAAGGACAAAGCAAAGAAATCCAGGAACTAAGCGTTAGCATATTGTGCGGATCGACGTGACGCCGCGGAAAACCGGACCAGATATTCGCCCATTCGAAAACAGGCCGCTAATAATCGGCATATGCGGAGGCTCGGGATCGGGAAAGACCACGATCACGCGCCGAATTATCGAAGCACTCTCCTCCAGCAACGTCATCGTTTTGCAGCAAGACAATTACTACAAAGACTTTCCCGGCTTGCCGTTTAAAGAGCGTATCAAACTGAATTTTGACCATCCTGATTCGATGGACACGCTCTTGCTTGCAGAGCATGTGCGCCGGTTGCGCGCGGGGGAGACTATCCAACGCCCGACCTATGATTTTGCCGATTATAGGCGGCTGAGCGAGGCCGTCGAAATTCCTCCGCGCTCCAGCATTATTGTGGAAGGAATTTTGATCTTCGACGATGAAGCTCTCCGCAGTTTGATGGACATTAAAATTTTCGTAGATACCGACGCCGATTTAAGATTTATTCGGCGTTTGGTGCGCGATATCCGCGAAAGAGGACGCACCATGGATATGGTCGTTAAGCAATATATGGCGACTGTGAGGCCTATGCACATGGAATTCGTCGAGCCTTCAAAGCGGTATGCCGACGTTATTATTCCGGAGGGCGGATATAACGAGGTGGGAATCGATCTGGTGATTCAAAAGATCAAATCGCTAGCGCCTAGGGGCTAGCAGCGAGAGCCTCGCCTCCCAAGTAGCTCGCCCCGACGGATCTAGTGTGCAATCTCGGTTGCAGCCGTGGAACGAAATTACTGGCTGATGCGTATCATCTCATGACTCGAGAGCAGAGATAAAAGTTAGGAGGTGCGATAGTGGGGTTCTTACTTTGGTGCATATTGTTGGTCCTATGCTGGCCGCTGGCGTTGCTGGCCCTGGTCATCTACCCAATCGTTTGGCTAATTCTTTTGCCATTTCGAATTTTAGGAATCGCGGTTGAAGGAGTGCTCGAACTCTTTCGCGCGATCATTTTGCTTCCAGCGCGAATTCTACGCGGGCCACGCACAGCTCGAGTTTAGGCGACGGTGAGCTGGAGAAATACTTCAACTGTGGAACAGCCGACAATTGCAGTGGGACTTCAAGCTTTCTCCGCGTGGTGCGACAAAGAGAAACTGGGAACTTAGGGAATCGGTTTTCGCTGCGGACTTCTTGCACCATCCCGCGTTCAACGAACACTTCAAAAGTCTAAGTCGGCATTTTCAAGAAGAAGTAAACCGCTAGGAAACCGAAGATCGCATCCGGCGCCCACCCGGCAAGCAATGGCGGCAACTGTCCAACCGATCCCATGGCCTCGAAGAGCGCGGCGGTCGCCCAATAGACAATTCCAATGCAGACGGCGACAGCCAGTCCTCCGACCGCGCCGCGAGTCCCGACCAGAAAAGCAAATGGCGCGCCGAGGAACACGATAATCGCCGCGATTAGAGGGAACGCGAACTTCTTTTGCCATTGGACAGACAGCCGCGAAGTATCGAAACCTGCCTGGCGCAGACTTGCGATGTACTGTCCTAATTGCCGCCAATTCATCTGAGCCGACTGGCGAACCTCTCTGCGGAAATAGCTGGGTGCTTCGGTTAGTTCAGGAAGCGAGTTGACCTTAAATGGCGTATAGCGCGTGACCTTGTTGCCATCGAAATCGCGGATCCATCCACCTGTGAGTACCCAAGCGTTCTCGGTGGCCTCCCAAGTGGCGCGCGTGGCAAAAACGCGGCGGCGCATCTGGAAAGTATTGGGATCGAGCTCGAAAATGCTCAGCCCGCCGAAAAGCTGGCGCTCCCAATCGAAAAGTTCGTAATTAAAAATTTTGTCATTCTCCCCGAATATCCACTGGTGCGCGGGTTGAAAATACGTTTGTGCCGGACGTCCCTTAATTTCGTTGCGAAGAGCGTCCTGCCGCTGATTTGCGTAGGGGAGAAAGGTGTCATCCAGAAGAAACATTCCAGCCGCGATGATGCAGCCTGCCAACGTGAGCGGAAGGACAATTCGGTAGAGACTCACGCCACTGGCCTTGAAGGCTATTACTTCATTATTTTTCGCCAGAACAGCGAGTGTCACCAACGTGGCTACCAGCGATGCTAGCGGCGAAAGCTGATACACCATGAGCGGCACGAGGTATCGAAAATAATTGAGGACCATGAATGCCGGAATGTGGTTCTTGGAAATATCGCCCAAGAGATCGAATAGCGTGAACGCATCGAAGATCAGCACGAAACCTGCGAGCAGCACGAGAAAGTAGTAAAAGAACTGCTGCAGTAAATACATGTCCATCAGCATGGGGAACGCTACAGAGCTGCCGGCGCCTGTTTCCTGTCGAACTTTGAGTGCGGGGGCAACCAGGCTCGCTGAGCCATTCGAGATCGGACCATTCGATATACGGATGGGTGCTGCATCGGATTCCAGGCGCTGGGACTTTCGCTGCCGCGAAAAAATGGATTCCAACGCGCCGGTGATGCGGTTCGGCTTGCGAATGTTTTCAATTCGACGCAGAAAGATAAATCCTACGATTGCGGCCACGATGTTCGCTTCCCAAATGCCGGCCCAGGGAGCGAGCGATCCTTGCTGCGCCATGTGCGCGCCGGTGACAAAAAGAAAATAATAGCCACCGATCAGCACCAAGGTGAGAACCAGTCCAGCCGCTCGGCCCCCGCGGCGAGGCCGCACTCCAACCGGAACGCCCAAGAGCGCGAAAATCAAGCACGCGGCGGGGAAAGCGATACGTCGATGAAACTCCACGCGCGCGTCGCGCCAGTTTGGCCCTTTATCCGCCAAAAGCCCGGAGACGGATTTCTCAGCATCGGTAAACGCTGTGGACTTGATGGCGCTTGTGGAAGCCGAAATGTCGATGGGAATATCGCTTTTGCCGAAGGTGGTGACACTATAATGGTCCGGCTCGTGGGGATCGTAATCGTGCGTGCCGCCGGGGCCGAGATGAAGTTCTATCTGGTCCCGTTGCGGTCCGGCCACTACTTGCGCGTCCTGTGCCAGCGTTATATTCGATGTGGCACTAGCTTGAGCCGACGAGGCCAGGAAAACGCCGCGCCAACGTGTGGCCGCGGCTTCCACATCTTGTACGTATAATACGAAGTGCGGAAAGCGCTCGTCGAACACACGCGGCTGCACCGCAAAAGGCACTTGGGAAGAAAGAACCTTTTGTTCAAGTTTGCCGAGTGTGCGCCAGGATAGCGGGATGATCCAGAACGTAAGCACCAGAGTCAGGAGCCCGCAGCTCGCTGCTACGAATCCGATGGGAAGTAGCAGCCGGCGCATGCTGATGCCGGAAGCGTGAATGGCGACGATCTCGCTATCGGCAGAAAGCCGGCCGAGCCCGATAAGAACTCCCACGAGCACAGCCATCGGAATGGTGAATGCGAGCACCGGCGCCAGCGAACAGAGAAACAAAAGAGCGACTGTTCCGATGCCACCAGAGTGGCGAACGACCAAATCCATCAAGCGTACAAGTTGCGGCACGAAGAAAACGAAAGTGAAGACAGCGAGGCCAAGGATGGAATGCGAGGCTACTTCGCGGCCAATATATTTATCAAGCAGGCGCATATTTGCGCGCGGTCATTCTAGCATGGTAAGAGAATGGGGCGCAGAAACGGGAAGCAGCTTTAGATTGCGCCGAGAATTTATTGAGGTGTCGATGCAGACGGAAGGCCCGCTCTTTTGAGCCGCGTTAATCTCGCCATCCTTTGGCACATGCATCAACCGCAGTACCGCGAGCCGTTCACCGGACGCTACATGCTGCCGTGGACGCGTTTGCACGCACTCAAAGACTACTGGGGCATGGTGAAAATTCTGGGAGAATTCCCCGGGGTACATGCGACTTTCAATTTCGTCCCGCTACTCGCTGCGCAAATTGAGGAATACGCCAGCGGCAAGTTTCAGGAACCGTGGTTCGAGCTGGCCTTTGCGCCAACGGAATCGCTCGAGCCTCCGCAGAAACGCGAAATACTCGAGCGCGCATTTCAAGTGAACGAAAACTTCGTGCGACGCTGGCCGCGATTTGCCGAGCTGCAAGCACAAGTTAGAACAGCCGGCGTGGAATCCTGCGTTGCGCGGTTCGACCTGCGCGATTGGCGCGATTTGCAATTGCTTTCGCAACTCGCCTGGATGGACGAGGAGTACATCGCGAAAGATCCGGTAGTAACCGAATTGTCGCGTAAAGGCGCTAATTACGCGGAAAAAGACAAGGCTGCTCTGCGAGACAAGCAACTGGAACTGCTCGGCGCTGTGTTACCGGAGTACAGGCTGGCCGCAGAGCGAGGCCAGATCGAAATTTCTACCACGCCCTATTATCATCCGATCCTTCCTCTACTTTGTGACACGGACATCGCGCGAGTATCGAATCCGCAGTCGCCATTGCCGCATCCGGCATTTCGGCATCCGGAAGATGCGCGTGAACAGTTGCTGCGCTCGCGGCAATATCACGAGCGCGTCTTTGGAAAACCGCCGGTGGGATTATGGCCCTCGGAAGGATCGGTTTCCGATCAAGCGCTCGAAATTGCCATGGAACTCGGCTTCAAATGGTTTGCCACGGACGAAGGTGTGCTCGGCCGGACGCGAAACATTGGCTTCTGGCGCGACGCTTCCGGCTATCCGCAAAACGGTCCGGATCTATATTCACCTTGGAATTTGCAACGCGGCGGAAAAACGCTCACTGGATTCTTCAGGGATCATTACGTGTCCGACCTCGTTGGCTTTGTGTACAGCCGCATGGGAGCGACAGCGGCGGCTGAAGACCTACATCGCAGAATCCGCGCGATTGGCGACCGCCAGCCCGCAGGCAGCCCGGCGACCGTCAGCATTGTTCTGGACGGAGAAAATGCCTGGGAATTTTACGCTGAGAACGGCCGGGATTTTCTGCGGCAATTTTACCGCCGCGTGCAGGACGATCCCGAGATTCATGCCTTAACCATGAGCGAAGCGGCGGAAGCGCGCCCCGACGCTCCGAAACTCGACGGAATTTTCCCGGCTTCCTGGATCAATGCGAATTTCGACGTGTGGATCGGCCACCCGGAAGATGTTCGCGCTTGGGATTTGCTGCGCGACGCGCGCGATACGTACGAAAAGATCGTACAGCGCGCCGCTTCAAACGATGCAGTCGCGCCGGCCAGCTCTACGTTATCAGCCGACTCCGCGACGCGCGCCTACGAAGCACTGCTGGCCGCAGAAGGCAGCGACTGGTGCTGGTGGTACGGCCCGGAACATGCTTCCGCCAACGATGCGGAATTCGACGAGCTATATCGCCAACATCTCAAGGAAGTTTACATCGCGCTCGGTGAACATGTTCCCGACGCTCTTCTGCATCCCATCAAACGTGCGCCGGAACGCGCGCATCGTGAATCTCCGCAAACTTTCTTAGACGTCAAAGTGGACGGCCGCGAGAGCAGCTACTTCGAATGGCTAGGCGCCGGATTTTATGTTACCGACCAGCGCAGCGGCAGCATGCACGGACGCAGTTGCGTCCTAGGCCAATTGCATTACGGATTCGGGCCCGAGCATTTCTACCTGCGTGTTGACCCTACCGAAGCGATCGCCGATATTCCCGATTTTCAATTCCGCTTAACCCTATGGGATTCGCGAGAAACCCACCTTACTGTGCGTGTGACCAGAGGCAAATTCGCAGGCTGCATCCTGGAACAAGGGGGAGCCTGTTTGTTGCGCCCAGAATCGGTAGTATCGGCGGCCTACGACAAAATCATTGAAGTGAGCCTAGCGCGCGAATTGTTTGACCTGAAGAATCGCAAATCTTTGCTACTAAGCGTTGCATTATGGGAAGGCGGCCTCCCCATTGATGTCCTGCCCATCGACGGAATGCTCGAGCTGAATTTAGGTGAAGAGAATTTTGCCTGGAGCGCCACCTGAGCCACTTGGAATCTGCGACGCCATTATATTAATACCTGCGTTTGCAGGCTTGTTCCCAGTCAGAATGATTTACCTGACGCAGGGGTTTCTGATGCTCTTGATACTTGCCCTTGCGATGTCGGCTTCTGGCGGCGAGAACGGATCCATCGGCACGCAAGCCACCACTTAATCGCTTAGCTGACCGCAACTTCAGGGGGAGCAACTCGCACGACCGCGCATTGACTCTGATTGTTCAGTAGGGAATCGGCTCCAGAGCTAATGGAAAATCCAACGGTATCACTAGAAAATTTTGATCGCCAAGTCGCGAGGCCGGCCACCCACGGGAATCAGCGTTATTAAGGCGGATGTTTTCGCGCGAATCACCGCCAAATCATTGGACGCAACATCAACAACCAAAAGAATGTCTCCTCCAGGCGTGAGCAGGCATGTGCGCGGATTTTGGCCAACGGGGATCGGACGACCGGCTTGGCGGACACCCACAGCGATCGGAATTACGTGTCCCGATGCCGAGTCTGAAATGTAAAGCTCCTGATCGTGATTAGAAAATGTACCGGACGCAGGCGACATCCCCAGCAGCATGAAATCACCAACCTCGTTCGTTAGCGTGTTGACGATTACAAGGCCGTGCGCGTCGGCCGACGGAATGTAAAGCTCGCCTCCATCGGGTTTTAAAATTAGATCGCCGGGTGTTCCGCCCAACGAAAGATTCGTGAGCAACACATTCCGATTCAGATCCACCACGGAGATTTGATTCGTTGTACCGGAGGTGACAAATACTTTGGAACTGTCGGGGAGAATAGCCAACTGTTCCGGCTGCTTCGCTACTGGAACCACTGCGAGCGAAGCCAAGGTCGCCGCGTCCAGAATAGAAATGGACGAATCATCCCGGTTTGAAACGACTATGATTTTCCCCGATGGAGCGACGCGAGCAATCCACGGACGGCGTCCCGCGCTTCCTCGTGCCACAACCTGTTTCGTAGCGCAGTCAATGGCAATGATAGCGTTTGATCCCGAGGCAGCTATGTACGCGCGACGGCCATCCCGGGAAAAATCAAGTGCGTAGGGTTCAGAACCGACAGGAATTTTAGCTACGATGCGATTTGACTTTGCATCGAGCACCCATACGTATCCGCCGGCCGAGCTCAACCCCCAAATTTCATCGCGAGTAGGATGTGAGCGCAGGCCACTTGGCCCCGGGCCAACCGGAATCGCCGAGACCGTGGACAATTTCACCAGATCGACGGCCGTCAGCGTTCCGTCGGCAGTATTTCCCACATAGGCGAAAAGATGAAGTCCCGGCCGTAAGAAAGACGGCCGCAATTCCAGCGCGACCTCGCGGAAAGCTAGCCCGCCAAGAAGCAGTAGTAGAAAGATAAAGCGCGCGTTGACGCGAAGTTTCATCTCAATTGCGGAAGTATATGTGGAGAGGCCCGTTCATAGACAAAAAATCGCTGATCGCTCAGTTGATTGTGCGTCCTAAAACCTCAGCGATCTGGCGGACTTCGTGGATCAATTGGTTCAGCTCGTCGGGCAGTATCGATTGAGGTCCATCGGAAAGCGCATGGTCCGGATCGTGATGAACTTCCACAAGAATTCCATTGGCTCCGGCCGCCACGGCCGCGCGAGAAAGCGGCAAAACTTTATTCCGCCGACCAGTTCCGTGCGAAGGATCAACCACGATCGGCAAATGGCTGCGCCGTTGCACCGCCGGAACAATGCTCAGGTCGAGTGTGTTTCGCGTGTAATCAGAAAAGGTGCGCACGCCGCGCTCGCATAGGATTACGTTGTAATTGCCTTCGGACATTAAGTATTCAGCCGCCATCAAGAATTCATCCAGCGTAGCGGACATTCCGCGTTTTAGCAGCACCGGCTTTTGAGAACGTCCGGCGCGTTTCAGCAATGAAAAATTTTGCATGTTGCGTGCGCCGATCTGGATCACATCCGCATATTTTTCCACCAGGTCGAGCGATTCGTTGTCGATCGCTTCGGTTACGATGCCGAGCCCGTATTCTTCCCGCACTTGCGCCAGAATTTTCAGTCCGGGCTCGCCAAGACCCTGAAAGCTATAGGGAGAAGTGCGAGGCTTGTAAGCGCCACCTCGGAACAAACGTGCACCCGAAGCGCTCACATGCCCTGCGATTCTAAGAGTTTGCTCGCGACTTTCCACCGCGCAAGGGCCCGCGACCATGGCCACTTGCGTTCCGCCGAATACTACGTCGCCCAAATGAGTCGGAATTCGCACGACCGTGTCCTCTAGTTTTACGTCTCGGCTGACCAGCTTGTAGGGTTTGCTTACCGGAATGCATTCAATTACTCCAGGCATGGTTTCGACTGAAGCAATGTCCACGGTGCCGGTATTTCCTGTGATTCCAATCGCCGTACGGCCCGCGCCGGGAATGGGGTGCGCCTTATATCCCAACGACTCAATACGATCGCAGACCGCTCGGATCTGCTCCTCGGTCGCCTGAGATTGCATCACCACCAACATGAAAGCCCCCTGTGCTGATTGGAATCGAGAAGTTTACTGTATCGGGGAATCAACCTGCAAATGGCTCGGCAGTCGATTATTTCCATAGGCGGTCGACGGTGGCTAAACACCTAGCCGCTACACAACTCTGGCGTTGTGCAGTGACGGGCTCTTACTTGCAGCCGTTTCCCAACAATAACGCGCCCGGGAATACAAAAGTCCTTAAAATGTCTGCAGGGCATGAATTCATGAAAAACTCCAACCGCCTCAAAGGATCTCAAATCTTCACCCTGAAGATAAAAACTATGCGGCGAACGGAACTCCAGGATGTAACCGAACAGATCCGCGCAACCGTAAACGAGTCAAATTGCCAAAATGGCCTGTGCTGCCTTTATGTGCCTCATACCACAGCGGGCGTTTTGATGAATGAGGGATATGACCCCGCGGTAGCCCGAGAAATTGAAGCAGCCTTCGACCGACTGGTTCCCAAGGTCGCCTATTCCAAACATGAGGAAGGAAATTCCGACTCCCACATCAAGACCGCCCTAACCTCGTCCTCCCAAACTTTATGGATCGACAACGGGAAGTTATTGCTGGGAAGGTGGCAGGTTATTTTCTTTGCGGAGTTTGATGGTCCGCGAAACCGTGAACTTCGCGTTAAGATCGTTTCCGATGCCTAAGGTAGTCGCGCCAGACCGTGCTTGAGTGTAGCTGATGTACAATGCGAACGATGACGCAAGGTATATACATCCAGGTACCGTTCTGCCAGAGCAAGTGTACTTACTGTAATTTTCACACGGGTGTGGTGTCGCGCGACCGCTATCTGCCTTATGCTGAGGCGCTTTGCCGCGAGATTGAAACTCACCGATCGCTCAACAATCATCTTGACTCTGTCGGGTTCGCGCATGAGATTCGCGCCGTCGCTTCGGCGCGTCCGTTGACCGTTGATACGGTTTACTTCGGCGGTGGAACCCCGAGTCTCCTTGACGCAACGCTTCTACGAAAAATTCTCGACTCGCTTTATCGCAATTTTTCCTCAGAATCGATGGAAGTTACGTTGGAGGCCGACCCAGAAACTATCACGCCGGAGAAAGCGAGCGCGTGGAGGGACGCGGGATTTAATCGAATTAGTCTAGGGGCGCAATCTTTCAACGACACTGAATTGCAGGCGGCAGGGCGTATGCATCGGCGTGCGGATATTTTTTCGGCTAACACGATTTTGCGCGACGCCGGATTTCAAAATATCAGCCTGGACCTGATTTCAGGATTGCCACATCAAACCGCCGAAACGTGGGAAGAGTCAGTCGCGCAAATTTTGCAAATGCGGCCGGAACATTTATCGATTTACATGCTTGAAATTGATGAGGGAAGCAAACTGGGTGCGGAATCTTTGGCAGGCGGCAAGCGGTACAGCGCGGCTGAGATTCCTGCCGACGATTCGATTGCGGATTTTTACGACTCCGCGTGCGCGCGGCTGGCAGCAGCGGGATACGAGCATTACGAAATTTCAAACTGGGCGGCGCCGGGGATGCGGTCGCGCCACAATTCGAAGTACTGGCAGCGCAAACCATATCTTGGTTTCGGCGCCGGGGCGCATTCGTTTGACGGCGAGAAGCGTTGGTCCAACCTGCACGATTCAGCCCGCTACGTGACCTGCATCGAGCAGGGAATTTCGCCGCGCGAACAAATTGAAACGGTGACATCGGCACAAGCGCTGGAAGAAGAATTGTTCTTGGGTCTGCGGCAACTTGACGGAGTTGACCTGGAGCGGATCGAGCGTGAGTATGACGTAAACTTACGGAATCGCATCGCTCCGCTGGCTGAACAGGGATTTTTGCAATTGAATGGCGCGCAGTTGCGGCTCGCACCAGACCGTTTGTCTATTTCGAATGATGTTTTTGTCGAATTGCTGGGTTAAGGAGCTAGCGTGCACACAGCTTCGCAAGAAAACAAAAGCACGGCAGATTTTGTAGATCTTCGCAGCGACACGGTCACGCGGCCGTCTGCTGCGATGCGTCGCGCCATGGCAGAAGCCGAAGTCGGCGACGATGTTTACGGCGAGGACCCTACCGTTAATCGCTTGCAGGAACGCGCCGCCGAAATTTTTGAGCGCGAGGCGGCGTTGTTTGTCCCCAGCGGATCGATGGGAAACCTGATCGCGATCAAAACCTGGACGCAACCCGGCATGGAAATAATATGCGAGCAGCGCGCGCACGTGAATCAGTATGAGCTCGCCTCCATGTCCGCCATTGCCGGATGCATGCCGCGTACCACTCCTGCGCCGGATGGAATTCTTACCTGGGACTTGATTGAGCCGCTGGTCCGTCCCAAAACCTACTATTACTCCCAAAGCGCACTGGTCACGCTGGAGAATACTCACAATATGCATGGCGGCACGGTATATCCGCCCGCGGTGACCGAGGACGTATGCCAGCGGGCGCACGCAGCGGGGCTCAAAGTGCATCTGGACGGTGCACGCATTTTCAATGCCGCGGTTGCGCTGGGGAAAAGCGTCGCAGCTCTCACGAGGAATTGTGACTCGGTTATGTTTTGCTTGTCCAAGGGTTTGGGCGCGCCAGTGGGGTCCATGCTGGTTGGATCACAGGAGTTTATTCAGAAAGCGCATATCGCGCGCAAGCTGTTGGGTGGCGGCATGCGCCAGGCAGGCGTCCTTGCCGCGGCCGGACTGATTGCATTGGAAGAGTCTCCCAAGAATTTGCACCTCGATCACGAAAACGCGACGTTTCTAGCGAACGGACTGGCAAACATAAAAGGTATCTCGCTGGATCCGAAAAAAGTCCTTACTAATATCGTGATTTTTGACGTTCGCGGAACGGGTCGTACGGCGGCGGAAATTTCCACTGACCTTGGCAAAAAGAAAATTCTGTGCGGGCCGACAGATAAATATTCCATTCGTATGGTTACACATTGCGATGTGCAGCGCGCTGGGGTCGAGAGAGCGTGGGCGGCCATGAACGATGTTCTGAGCGTGCGCGCAAGTGCGCCTGCAGCGGCGCATCACTAATGGGGTCTAATCGGGGTAACTGACTCCATCGGAGAAAACCATAGCGATGAGTTCTCAGGAGTTTTCCAAGCGTAGGGCGGCCACTCTAGGAATATTTTGCCTGATCATCGCATCTAGTTTGGTGGCGGCGAGGAGAACTAACAACATAATGACAATTGATACTGCAAATCCTAAGAGCGCGGCAGCAACCAAGCCCGCGCAAATGAAATCAGCGGCGCCCACCGCGGAGGAGGCCCGCCAATTTGTGGAGGCCGCGGAAAACCGGCTGTTGCCGCTATGGGTCGGGGCCCAACGCGCGTCGTGGGTGCAAGAGACATTTATTACGCCAGACACGGAGGAGATGGCCGCAGAAGCGGACCAAGCCGTGAAGGCGGCCACTGCCGAACTCGCTGCGCAGGCCCGACGTTACGAGGGTTTGCAACTTCCCGAAGACGTAGCCCGCAAACTGAAATTAATAAGATTTTCAGTGGACATTCCCGCACCACGCGACACCGCCGAGAGTACCGAGCTTTCGCAGCTTAATGCATCGTTGCAAAGCGATTATGGAAAAGGAAAGTGGTGCCCCGATGCTCCGCAAGGAAAATGCCTTTCGTTGAGCGACCTCGATCACTTGATGGCCACCAGCCGCGATCCCAAAGAACTTCAGCGTGCTTGGGAAGGCTGGCATGCGATTGCGCCTCCGATGCGCAAACGTTATGCGCGAATGGTTGCACTGGCGAATAAAGGCGCGCACGAGACAGGGTTCGCCGATGTCGGTGCGATGTGGCGATCGAATTACGATATGGCGCCGGATGCGTTCGCCGCGGAACTCGACCGTCTTTGGCAGCAGGTTCGACCGCTCTATGTTTCGCTGCACGCCTACGTTCGCTGGAATCTCGAAAAGAAGTATGGTCCAGTTGTGGTCAGCGAAGACCGTCCGATTCCCGCGCACTTGCTGGGAAATATGTGGTCGCAGGACTGGACTAATATTTATCCGCTGGTGGCCCCGGCCGATGCCGATCCCGGGTACGATCTAACAGAGATTTTGAAAGCCAAGCAAATCGAACCGGTGGGAATGGTGCACTACGGTGAACGCTTCTTCATGTCCTTGGGCTTCGCCGCGCTTCCTGAAACATTTTGGGAACGCTCGATGTTTACCAAACCGCGCGATCGCGAGGTGGTTTGCCACGCCAGCGCTTGGGACATCGATTACGTCGAGGACTTGCGCATCAAGATGTGCATCGAGCAAAAGGCTGACGATTTCACCACCATTCACCATGAGCTGGGCCACAACTTTTATCAGCGCGCGTACGACAAGCAGCCTCCGCTATTTCGCAACAGCGCGAATGACGGATTCCATGAAGCCATTGGCGACACCATAGCCCTGTCCGTCACGCCCGAGTACCTGAAAGAAATTGGTTTGCTAGAAAATGTTCCGCCGGCATCTTCTGATATTGGCTTGCTCATGAAACGAGCTTTGGACAAAGTGGCGTTCCTGCCCTTTGGCCTGCTGATTGATAAATGGCGCTGGGAAGTTTTCTCTGGCAAGGTGACGCCGGAAAACTACAACAAAGCCTGGTGGGAACTCCGCGAGAAGTATCAAGGCATCGCGCCGAGTTCGCTACGCAGCGAGGAAGATTTCGATCCGGGTGCCAAGTATCACGTGGCCGCGAACGTTCCCTACGCACGTTATTTTCTTGCGGCGATTCTCCAATACCAATTTCACCGCGCATTGTGCCGCGAGTCGGGTTACAAAGGGCCGCTGCATCGCTGCTCGATTTACAATAATAAAGAAGCGGGCGCGCGTCTGAACAAAATGCTCGCCATGGGACAGAACCGTCCGTGGCCAGAAGCTCTGGAAGTATTAACCGGCGAGAAGCAAATGGATGCGACCGCCATTCTCGAATACTACGCGCCATTGAAGCAGTGGCTAGACCAGCAAAACAAAGGCCACAAAGTCGATTGGTAGGCCCGTGAAACGCGGTTCAATTGTCCGATGGCGCTATTCGGCGCACCAGGAGCTGCATGTTGTGAAGCCTTCCTCAACTTTGTAGCGAGTGCATGGTTTGCCGATCTAGTCCCCAGCGTCTTCAGATATTAGGCAACCAGCCGTATTCGGCGCAAATGTATACGGAGCTCTCGCCCTATTGCCATTTCTGACGACCATCCTGATTCTTGTTCCCAATGTGCGATGGTGTGGTCGCGCACGAAGCGCAGATACTATCGTGCGTCCAGACCACCGGCGGTGAGGTTCCGACGGGGGCGGCGCGATTATCTGCGCACAAACTCCTATGGTATAAAAGAGATGCATCCTGGAATCAATTTGCTCTATTTTTGCGAGGTGATGTGGAGTTTTCGCTAACGGACGAACAACAGCAGCTTCGGCGAACGGTTCGAGCGTTTGCCGAGGGTGAAATCCTTCCTCATGTAATGGAATGGGACGAAGCATCCCATTTTCCCACCGAGATTATTCCCAAACTGGCTGAGATGGGCTTTCTGGGTGTGATATTTCCGGAAAAGTATGGCGGCGCGGGAATGGGGTACATCGAGTACGCCATCATTATTGAAGAATTATCGCGGGTGGACGGATCGATGGGCATTATTGTGGCCGCGCATAATTCGCTATGCACCAACCACATTTATAAATTTGGAACGGAAGAACAGAAAAAGAAATACGTGGTGCCGTTGGCACAGGGCAAGAAGCTGGGCTGTTGGTCGCTTACGGAGCCGGAAGCTGGCTCTGATGCCGGGGGGACGCGCACGTCCGCGTTGAAGAAAGATGGCCGATGGCTGATCAACGGCTCAAAGACGTTCACTACGAACGGCCATTATGCGGATGTGTGCGTCGCCATGGCGGTAACGGACCCCGCGAAGAAAAGCCATGGGATTTCAGCATTCATCATCGAGAAAGGAACTCCCGGGTTCCGGCCAGGCAAAAAAGAAAACAAACTTGGTCTGCGTGCAAGCGACACCAGTGAGGTGGTTTTTAGTGATTGCGAAGTGCCGGCAGAAAATCTGCTGGGAAAAGAAGGCGAAGGCTTTGTAAACAGCCTGCAAATTCTTGACGGCGGCCGCATCTCGATCGCTTCTCTCGGGCTGGGAATGGCGCAGGGCGCCTACGAAGCCTCCGTACGGTACGCAAAGCAACGCAAACAATTCGGCAAGGCGATTGCGGAATTTCAAGCGATTCAGTTCAAGCTCGCGGATATGGCCATGGAGATCGAAGCAGCGCGGCTGCTCACGTATCAAGCTGCCTGGCTTGCGGACCAAGCCATTGCTGCGGGAAATTACGATACGCGGTTTACGCGCGAGTCGAGCATGGCGAAACTCTATGCCGGTGAGGTGGCTGTGCGCGTGGCGAACGAAGCCGTGCAGATTCATGGCGGGTACGGTTTTATTAAGGATTATCCGGCCGAGAAATTCTATCGCGATGTGAAGTTGTGCACGATAGGTGAAGGTACCAGCGAAATCCAAAGGCTGGTAATCGCGCGACAGGTTTTGGGAAAAGGTTAAATTTGGTGCCTGCAAAAACCACGCCTGGTTCTGCGCCGTTCGCTCTACGCTGCCGATTCCTCTCTGAGCTGATCGCCTAATTCTGATGACCGTTTCTGTCGACAATTGGGCCGAGCAGGTGCGCGCCGGTGATGTACGCGCGATATCGCGGGCGGTTTCCGCAATTGAAAATCGAGAGCGCGAGGCGGAGGAAATACTCCGCCAGCTATTTCCGTATACGGGGCATGCCTACCGGGTTGGAATCACCGGCGCACCGGGAACCGGCAAGAGCACTTTGGTGGATCGTCTGGCTAGTCATTATCGTGGCGAGAAAAAGACTGTCGGGATTATTGCCGTGGATCCGTCAAGCCCTTTTACTGGCGGAGCGATCTTAGGCGACCGCGTGCGAATGCAAGGTCACGCAACCGACTCGGGCATATTTATCCGCTCGATGGCGACGAGAGGTTTCCTCGGCGGATTGGCGCAAGCTACTAGAGACACCGCGCTGTTGATGGACGCGGCCGGAAAACAAATGATTTTGATCGAGACAGTGGGCGTAGGACAGGGCGAAATCGAAATCGTTCGTCTGGCTGACTGTACGATTGTCGTGCTGATGCCCGGGATGGGTGATGACGTCCAAAGTCTAAAAGCCGGATTGATGGAAATTGGCGACATTTTCGTGCTGAACAAATGTGACCGCGAAGGCGCGGATCGTTACGAACAGCAACTGCGAGGCATCTTGCAACTGGTGCCGGAGAGACAAGGATGGAAGCCGCCAGTCGTGCGCACTGTGGCTACGGAAAACAAAGGTGTGGACGAATTGGCCCGACAGATCGCTCTTTTCAAAACCCATTTCGAGCAAACTCACGATCGGAAAGCGCGAGAAATTTCGCATTGGAAAGAATGGATTCTTCAACTACTTGAGGCGCGATTAATGGAACGCGTCGTCGGTGACCAACTCGGCGAACGCGAACTCGATAGAATTGCTTCGCAGGTAGCGGAGCGAAAAATGGATCCTTACGGCGCAGTGAATCAAATTCTGTCACGCGCGGGACTCGGAGATAAATCTTGAAACTTGGGCAACTGGAATTTCACGTTTTGGTGGACGGCCATTTGGGGCTGGATGGTGGCGCAATGTTCGGCGTCATTCCAAAGCCCCTGTGGGAAAAGAAAATTCCGGCGGATGGCAGGAACCGAATCAAGTTGGCGATGAATTGTCTGCTGGTGCGTGCGGGTGGCAAGACCATTTTGGTGGAGACGGGCGCTGGCGAAAAATGGGACGAAAAGGGGCGCGATATTTATGCGCTGGACGGCCCGCATTTGACCGAGAGGCTGCGCGATTACGGCGTGCATCCGCACGAAATCGATATCGTGATCAACACGCATCTGCACTTCGATCATTGCGGCGGAAACACGCGCGTGGAAAAAGATAAAGTCGTTACTGCATTTCCACACGCCCGGTATGTGGTTCAGCGCGGTGAGTACGAGCACGCCAAAAATCCGAACGAGCGAGATCGCGCAAGCTACCTGCTCGAAAATTATGTCCCGCTTGAGGCGGCCGGCAAATGGTCCCTTCTGGTCGACGACCGCGCGATAGCGCCTGGAGTGGAATTGATTCGCGTCCCAGGACACACCGCAAACATGCAGTGCGTGAAGCTCAGCGGCGGCGGTCAAACTGCGTTTTTCTTCGCCGATCTTGTGCCCACTACGGCTCACCTGGCGCTGCCGTGGATCATGGGATTCGACTTGTATCCGGTGACCACGCTCGAAAACAAAAAGAAATGGATTCCGGAGGCGGTGAAAGAGGGATGGATTGCGCTCTTTGCCCATGATGCCAAAGTGCCGGCGGGGTATTTGCGCGAGCGCGACGGCAGATGGGAAGCGGAACCGGTGACGATTGATTCGTAGACGAATCGAAAGGTGAAAATGGCGAGAAAGGTAAGGAAGAAAAAGAATAAAAGCGTAAAAGAAGAGATTCGCATCGGGATTATTGGGGGAAGCGGTCTCTACTCGATGCCGGGACTCACGGATGTCCGCGAGACGCGGGTGCCAACGCCGTTCGGCGATCCGTCTGACCCAATCCTGATCGGCACGCTCGAAGGACGCCGCGTGGCCTTCCTGGCGCGACATGGGCGCGGCCACCGCTTAACGCCGAGCGAGATAAATTACCGCGCAAATATATGCGCGCTGAAGATGCTTGGAGTGGAGCGAATTCTGTCTGTCAGCGCAGTCGGTTCGCTTCGAGATGATTTGCCGCCGCTCGATTTCGTGATTCCCGATCAATTCTTCGATCGCACACGCCTGCGTGTCGCAACGTTTTTTGGTGGCGGAGTCGTGGCGCACGTGGGGTTCGACAAGCCTACTTGCACGATTTTGGCCGCGCACATTGCTGATGCGTGCGACGGGGCCGGCGTGAAAGCGCATCGTTCCGGAACATACGTTTGCATGGAAGGTCCGCAATTTTCGACCTTGGCCGAATCGCATACGTACCGACAGCTTGGCTTCGACGTGATTGGGATGACCAATTTGACGGAGGCGAAGCTGGCGCGCGAAGCGGAGATTTGCTACGCCACGATCGCCATGGTTACGGATTACGATTGCTGGCACCCTAACCATGACGCCGTTACCTTGGACGAAATTATTCAGAATTTAAATCGCAATACCTCGAACGTGCAGCGCGTGTTGCGCGAAGTAGTGCGCGAACTGCCGGAGGCGCGAAGTTGCAAGTGCGGTTCGGCTCTTGCGCACGCGATTCTTACACACCGCGCAGCGATTTCTGCCGCCGCGAAAAAAAGGCTCGCACCCATCATCGGCAAATATATTTCCTAAACGGAGAGTGAATGTCACTACTGGTTGTTGGTTCGGTCGCTTTCGACGCCTTGGAGACGCCGCATGGCAAAGTGGAACGCACCTTGGGGGGAGCCGCGAGTTATTTCGCGCTTGCCGCCAGCCATTTCACGCCCGTTCGCGTGGTAGCTATTGTGGGAGACGATTTTACTGCTAAAGACAAGGCTGTCTTTCACGGTCGGAAAATCGACCTGGAAGGTCTGGAGCATGCCACGGGGAAGACGTTTTTTTGGTCCGGGCGGTACAGCAAGGACATGAACGAGCGCACGACGCTGGCGACCGATTTAAATGTGTTTGCAAATTTCAGGCCCACTTTGCCGGGAACGTATTGTGATTCGTCATTTATTTTCTTGGGCAACATCGATCCGACGCTGCAGCGATCGGTTCTGAAGCAAATGAAATGCAAGCCGAAAGTGGTAGGGCTCGACACCATGAATTATTGGATCGAGCGCACCCCTGCCGAATTACGCGAAACTCTTAAACACACCCAGATTTTGATGATTAATGATGATGAAACGCGCCAGCTAACCGGCGAGCATAATTTGATGCGCGCAGCCAAACACGTTTTCAAAATGGGCCCGCGGACTCTGGTGATTAAACGCGGTGAACATGGCGCTTTGATGGTGCACAATAACTTTCTGTTTTCGGTGCCGGGATTCCCATTGGAAGAGGTGCACGATCCTACAGGCGCTGGGGACAGTTTTGCGGGTGGTTTCATGGGCTACTTGGCGGGCGAAGGGCGAATTAATGACCAAACGCTTCGCCGCGCGATGGTTTACGGCTCCGTGCTCGGAAGTTTCGCCGTTGAACGCTTCGGGCTTGAGCGCCTGACCAAACTAACGCGCCGAGAAATAACCGAACGGGCGCGTCGCTTTCTGAAACTTACAACGTTCAAACTTTAGTTGAGCAAATTTATGCTGCACGATTTGAATTCTTACATCGTTGCCCGCTTGTTGCTCGCAGGTGCGCTCGGCGGAGTGGTCGGGCTCGAGCGTGAGTTACGTCACAAGCCGGCCGGCCTGCGCACCAACATGCTGATTTGTTTTGGCGCCGCGCTGTTTACGATCATTTCCTACGAAATGGCGGGAAGCGTGGGCGGCGATCACACGCGCATTGCGGCGCAAATTATTCCGGGAATCGGATTTATTGGGGCCGGAGTGGTGATTCGCGGGCGCGGAGGCGTGGTGGGAATCACCAGCGCGGCGACAATTTTCGTAATGGCCAGTGTGGGCATGGCGGTCGGCGCCGGCATGTTGATGACTGCCATTTTCTCGACGCTGATTCTTTTGGTCGCGCTAGTATTTCTTGGCGTCGCAGAGGAGCGTTTTGGATTCCACATGCGTCTGGTGACTTTCCGATTGACCAGCGAGGATCCGACATTGCTCCCGCGAGCGCATCAGATCGTTGAACAGTCCGGGATTCCGGCCCACCGCTGGCACAATCATCGCAGTGAGGAAGGGATCGTTGTAGAGTTCGACGCAGACGTGACCTATCCGCAAGAACGCGATTTGATGGAAAAGCTAGCCGCTTTGAAAGTTCGCTGCGATGTGCGGCCTGTTTGAGGGATAGATTCTTCTGATGTCCTTATGTACACGACACGCTTTGACGGCCAACCAATGCCGGTAAAATTGAATCCGAGTTGACGGACTGCGCATGGGGTGCTATCAATTCTAGGTCTTTGTTATATTTTCAGGCGTTTCGGTTTTCCCGTTCCGCTCGACCAGTTTGTCACCATGTGCGGCCGCAGGGTTCCGTGCAAATTATAGGAGGACGTAACTGATGCGTTTGCGGTGGACTGCTTTGCTGGCACTCCTCCTATGCGCCTTGCCGCTCGGGAGCTGCTCGAGCACGAGCACCACAGCGATCACCTATCCTACGCCGGTTATCACCGGCCTATTTCCGTCCAGCATCACAGCGGGCAGTCAAACGTTCACTCTGTTTATTTCTGGCACCGGCTTTATTAGCAAGCCCCAGTCGCAAGTTTTTTGGAACGGCTCGATGCGCACGAGCGTTCTGAATACCACTACGCAGCAACTCGCCGTCACGATTATGGCCTCGGACGTGGCAAGCGCAGGCATTGCCGCAGTTACAGCGTCGAACCCGGAACCCGGCGGTCCGTCCCTTGCAGCCACTTTTGTAATTAACGGCTTACAGAACGGCACACCATTCATCGCGAGTCTCTCGCCGCCAAGCGCTTCTCCCGGTAGTGGCAATTTCGTTCTTACGGTGAACGGTTCGGGATACGTCGCGCCGGTGGTTGTCAACGGTGTGACGCAAATAGCTGGCTCGACTGTGGCGTGGAACGGCGCACCGCTTACGACTACCTTCGTGAGTTCCATTCAATTAACCGCTAGCGTAGCGGGATCTAATATCGCTTCTCCTGGATTCGCGAGCATAAGCGTTTACAACACGACGCCTGGCGACACGCAGTTGTATTCACCTTCCGTGGATTTCAACTATACGACGAGCGGTTCCGCTTTCCCCAAGGTGGCATCCGTGAGTGCGACGAGTGGTGCCGCTGACGGAGCGAGTGCGGCGCCGGCGATAAGCAGCTATGGCCGATACGTCGCGTTCTTCTCGAGAGCAAGAAATATAGTGGCGCACGGCGCTCGTGGAAATATTTTCGTGCGCGACACATGCATGAGCGCTACCGGCTGTGCCGCTAAGACCATCGCTGTTGACCTTGCGCCGGATGGAAGCGCGCCCAATGCGGAGGCAGGCAATCAGGTGGCAATGAGCGCGGAGGGCAGGTTCGTCGTCTTCGAATCCAAAGCCACGAATCTTGTCTCGAGCTTGCATACCTCTTCCGAGTCTAGCGCCAGCACGATGAATCTTTTTGTGCGCGACCTTTGTAACGGAGCTAACGTGCCATCTGGGTGCGCCGCCCATACCGAAGCGGTATCGGTAGATGCTTCCGGAGAATTAGCAAGCGGCGGGGATAGCGGATTCGCCTCGATCAGCGCCGACGGCCGCTTCATCGCCTTCGCTTCAGCGGCTGCGAATCTGGTCGCCAAGAAAACGGGGGCGGGGTCTCAGGTGTTTGTGCGCGACATGTGCGCCGGGCCAACCGCCTCGAAGTCGTGCGTCCCCAGAACGGAGCAGATTCCTGTCGAGGCAAAATATGCCGCCAGCGGATCTCAAGGTGAAAATCCTTCCATTTCCGCAGACGGGCGATATGTCGCGTTTGTGGTGTTCGGAACCAATTCATCGCCAGAGCCATCTCAGGTGCTGCTCCAGGATACTTGTGCGGGATGGGATGCTCCGGCTTCTTGTGTTCCTTCGGCTGTTGCAATTTCAGTGTCTTCCACCGGCAAGCCTGCTGACGGGCAAAGCGGAACCCCGGTTGTGAACGGTGATGGCCGCTTCGTAGTCTTTCAATCCAGCGCGTCCAACCTTGTGGCCGAGAGCTCGAAATCAAAGACGAATGTTTTTCTGCGTGACACCTGTTTAGGCGCGACAGCTTCAGATGGATGCACTCCGGCGACAACTTTAATCAGTCCTGAAACCGCCGGTGTCTCAACGAATTCCGATGCATTCGCGCCTTGGATCAGCTCTTCCGGCCGCTACATCAGCTTCCTTTCCGGAATTTCGATGATCGCGAAGCGCCCGTACTCTGTGGAAACATATCTCTTCGTGCGCGACACCTGCTTCGGTGTGACCAGTTCCTGCACAGCTCGCACCGTCGCGGTCGCAACTCCGGCGAATGCGTCGCACGCTACGCCATTGCGCGTTGATCAATTTTCGCCCGTATCGATTATTGCAAGCGGTCGTGTCGCGGGTTTTTCTTCCAGTTCGCCTGTTCCCACCGCGCCCACTAGCGGATACGGAGACGTAGTGCTCACCCTGACTACCTTCTGACGCATTGATCAGCGCTGCTGGGATGTAAACCTGGCGCGCTTGTCGGCTGGACTACCTGTCGGAAATTCCTTATTCTCGTTTGCGCCCATGCCGCAGACACTTAAGCCTCCCGTGCTTGAACCAGAGAATGTTGTTCGCATCATTTCTCTAGCAAGTCCCGTGGATGGCAATCGGCTCGAAGCAGGCAGCGGCGAACTTGCGCGATTGGGTTACAAGATTAAATTTGACGAAACCAGCACTCTGGCACGCGATGGCTTTTTTGCGGGACCGGCGGCCGATCGCGTGACGGCGTTAAAAGAAGCGCTCACAGAGACTGACTCGCGGGCTATTTTCTGCACGCGCGGCGGCTACGGATCGAATTATTTGCTCGATGGGCTGAGCGTGGCGCTCGCTGCGCCGAAAATCTTGCTCGGTTACAGCGATCTCACATCGCTGCAAATTTTTCTGTGGCAGAAATTTCGCTGGGTTACTTTTTATGGGCCCATGGTTGCTTCCGGATTCGACAAGGGAGAAGGTGCTCCCGAAGGATACCATCGCGAAAGTTTCACGAACGCTATTTCCGAAACGCGACATGGCTGGGTAATCGACTTGGAGGGTACTGAAACACTGGTTCCCGGAAAAGTTGACGGCACGCTGCTGGGCGGCTGTCTTACTCTGATTGAAACGACTTTGGGCACTGCTTGGGAACTCGATACGCACGGCTCAATTCTGGTTCTTGAAGATCGAGGCATGAAGCCTTGGCAAGTGGACCGTGCGCTGATGCATCTTAAACAGGCAGGGAAATTTCGCGGAGTATCCGCCGTGGTCCTCGGAGAATTTCCCGAATGCGAAGGGCCGGCCGGAACAGAAACCGTCAAAGACGTGGCGGAGCGCATACTGAATTTCTTTGGATTTCCTGTCGTGTGGGGCGCGGCTATCGGGCACACCACGCGGCCGATGTTGACTCTGCCGTTAGGCGTTCGTGCGCGACTCTTTGCGAACGATGCGGATGGCAAAGGCGCAAGGCTCGAAACACTGGAAGCGGCCTGCAGAGCATGAGAACGCAATTGTCAGCGAGGCAGGAATGCTAGGCCAGAAACCCGAACACATACATGTACTGGGCGTCGCCGGTTCAGCGATGGCACCGGTCGCGGGAATGTTAAAAGAGAGCGGATTTCGCGTTACAGGCTCCGACCTGAATGTGTACCCGCCTGCATCCACCTTGCTGGACTCCCTGGGCATTCGATGGAACGAAGGATTTCTTGAGGAGAATTTACAGCCGGCACCGGACCTGGCGGTGGTTGGCAATATTGTGGCGCGAGGCAACCCGGAGATCGAGTACATTCTCGACGAAAAAATTCCGTATTGTTCGATGCCGGAGCTTCTGGAGCAATATTTCATTCCCGGGCATACGTCCATCGTGGTGGCCGGAACGCACGGTAAAACCACCACCACCGCGATGCTTGCGTGGATTTTTCATATGGCGGGCCGCCGTCCGGATTTTCTGGTGGGTGGCGTGATCCCGAATTTCAATGACAAAAGCTACGGACTTGGCGGCGGGGAAGAGTTCATCATCGAAGGCGACGAGTACGAGACGGCCTTCTTCGATCGCGGCCCCAAGTTCCTGCACTATCATCCGGACGAATTGATTCTTACTTCGCTGGAATACGACCACGCGGACATTTTCCCGGATCTAGCCGCAATCGCGTTGCAATTTCGCCGCTTGGTCAACCTGGTGCCTCGGCGCGGACGCATATTGATATGGGGCGAGAGCCCCGAGCTTCGAGACGTCAGTGCGAAAACGTTTTGTCCCCTGGAAACATTTGGACTCACGGCCGGTTGTGACTGGCAGGCGGGCGACCTCTTGTGGCAGGACTCCGCTACGGAATTTCGCGTGGTTTTTCGCGGAAGTGAAGTAACCCGCATACGAATGCCCTTGGCCGGAAGACATAATGTGCTGGACGCTCTGGCGGCAACAGCTCTGGCATACGGGCGCGGCGTGGAGTGCCAGGCCATCGAACAGGCGCTCGCCACATTCCAAGGCGTCCGCAAGCGGATGGAAATCAAAGGCGAAGCGCGAGGCGTGCTGGTTGTGGAGGATTTTGCGCACCATCCTACCGCCATCAAGCTAACGCTGGAGGCCACGCGCACACGTTGGCCAGGACAAAAGATTTGGGCTGCGGTCGAGCCGCGTTCGAACACCATGCGCCGCAAAATATTTCAGGATGTTCTTCCCCAAGCGCTGATGGTTGCCGATGCGGTGTTAATCGGGCCCGTGAACCGCGCGCAACTCTTGGGAGAAGACCAGCGATTATCTCCCGAGCAGATCGCGGATTCGTTGCTCGAACGCGGACGCCCGGCTAAGGCATTTGAGTCCGCTGACGAAATTGCTGAATATTTGGCAGAAAATGCGAAATCCGGAGATGTGGTGATGGTCATGTCGAACGGAAGCTTCGATGGCCTTTCCGGCAAGGTCCTTGAGAGACTGAAATCGCTCGCGGGAACGCGGCGATGAAAAAGAGTTCCGTTTGGGTCTTATCTTATTGCTGCGTTTCTGTTTTCCTTTTCAGCGCGCACCCCGCTTTTGGAACGATCGAGTACAAAATTTCGTTGAAGAATCCTGAGCAGCACTGCTTTCAAGTGACCATGACGATTCCACACCTAGCTCCTGGGATTAAAGTGGCCGTTCCTGCGTGGAACGCGCTCTACCAGGTGCGCGATTTTTCGTATCGAGTGCGCGACCTGCAAGCCAATACGTTGAGTGATCCTGGCAATGTCGGCGAGAAATTACAAGTTCGCAAGCTGGATAAGCAGACATGGGAGATTGGCGACGATGGAGCAGGCGCCAGTCCATTTACGTCGATCAAGGTTCAGTATTCGATCCCATGGGACGATGCGGGACCGTTTAATTCGCAGTTGAACACCAAGCACGCCTTCGTGAATTTTGCAGAAGTTCTGATGTACATCCCGGACCGGCGCGGCGAAGACACTACTGTCGAATTTGACGATGTGCCCACTGGCTGGCGAGCAATTGCGGAATTGCCAGCTGGAAAGTCGCTGAATTCGTTTTCTGCGACGAGTTACGACACCCTGGTGGACGCGCCTGCCGAAATTGGGAAATTTGAAGATTTCGGATTCGATGAAGGCGGCGCGCACTTTCGCGTGGTAGTAGATGCGAAAGAGTGGCGTCGCGACCGGTTGGAGAATTATCTGCGGCACATTACTTCGTATGAAATGCAATTGATGGGCGGGGCGCCGTTTCAGGAGTACACATTTTTTTTCCACATTGGGCCATATCCGGAAGCCGGCGGTGGAGGGATGGAGCACGCCAACTGCACCGCGATTGGAGCTTCCTCGGTTGAAGGCGCGATCACCATAGCTGCGCATGAATTTTTCCACGCATGGAACGTAAAACGCATACGTCCTCAGACTCTTGAGCCCGTGGATTTCACAAAAGAACAATACACGCGGGCGCTGTGGTTTGCCGAAGGTGTGACGAATACCTATGCCAGTTACACGCTTGAGCGGACAGGAATTTGGCCGAAAGAAAGATTGTATGCCGACTTAGCTGCGCAAATTGGCGAACTGGATTCGCGCCCCGCGCACCTGTGGCAGAGCGTGGAGGAATCCAGCCTGGATGCCTGGCTAGAAAAATACGACGATTATCGGCAGCCAGAGAGAAGTATTTCGTACTACAACAAGGGACAGATCATCGGAGAAATGCTGGACTTGGTCATCCGCGACGCCACGGATGGGCACAAGTCTCTCGATAGCGTGCTGACGCGCATGAACGAGACTTATGCGAAGCAGGGGAAATATTATGACGATACGGAAGGCGTTCGAGCTGTGGCGGAAGAAGTTGCGGGGAGAAATTTGCACGATTTCTTCCGCGGATTTGTCTCCGGTGTGGACGAGATACCGTACCACAAATTTCTAGGCGCTGCCGGTTTGGAATTAAAAGTTGAAACACACAACATGGCAGACCTTGGTTTCTGGACCGTGGGCGGGCGCGGCGGAGGCGCCACCGCGGTGGTGTCGCAGGTCGTCCCGGGCAGCACAGCGGAAGCGGCTGGTCTTCTGGTCGGTGACGTCCTACTGGAGCTCAACGGCGAGGCGGTGCCGGCATTTTTTCCGCAGTGGGTGCGGCAGCATTCGCCGGGAGAAATCGTAAAGTTGCGTGTACACAGAGATGGCAAAGAATTGGATATTTCGTTCGCGCTCGGATCGAATGAAACGAAGAAATATTCGATTTTCGAGGTCGCGCACGTTTCTGACAGGCAGAAACGAATTCGGGAAGGCTGGCTGCGCGGGACTGTAAATTAAGCAAGATTCATGATTCGCACAATCCTCGCTGTCGTTTACCTCGCGCTTGGAATTCTTCTGGTGCTGCCGTGGCTAATTCTGTGGAGCTTGTTGACAGGCAGCGCGGATTTTATGTATCGCGCGACGATGAAGGTTGTCGCGTCATCGGTGCGACTCGCGGGTGTTCACGTGCGGGTCGAAGGCGCGGAAAATATCCCCGCGGGTGTCTGCATTTTTGCGGCGAACCATGTTTCGAACATGGACCCGCTGGCGTTCGTTCCGATGATTCCGCGGCGCGTTGGATTGTTGGTTAAAAGCGAATTGTTTCGCGTCCCAATCCTTTCGAAAGCCATGCGCCTGGCACACTTCGTTCCGGTAGAGCGCGAAAACAGGGAAGCGGCCGCGGCGAGCGTGGAGACGGCATTACGATATCTAAAAGAAGGTTTGTCATTTGCCGTGTATCCGGAGGGAACGCGCAGCCGTGACGGGCGCATGCTGCCGTTCAAGAAGGGAACATTCCTGATGGCGGTGCGCGCAAAAGTCCCGGTGGCACCGGTGTCGATCGTCGGAGCACAGGATTTAATGCGTCCGGGAGAATGGGCCGTGCGTCCGGGAGAAGTCACAATACGTTTTGGACCTGCTGTGGACGCCTCGGCCTACACTTTGGAACAGCGTGCGGATTTGCTTGCGCGTGTAGAAGAACTTGTCGCTGCGGGGTTGCCGGAGGAACAAAAGCCGCGAAAAGAAGCAGACGATTCGGAGAACGAATAAGTTCACAGACCAGGGAAGCTAGCACCCGAGCGGATCGCAATTCTGTTAATTAGCGCCGCTCAGTTAATTTCGAGACAACTTCGCGCAGTTCACGCACTTCTTTCTGAAGCTCCGGCAATCGATGAAAGACGGTCACCGATTTGCGCCACGCTAAGTTTTCCATGGCCGGGTAGCCGGAATAAACCACTCCAGCCGGTACATCATTCGGGACGCCTGTCTGCGCTGTCAGCGTGGAACCGTCACCGATCGTGAGATGACCGGCGACGCCGACCTGACCGGCGAGAATGCACCCATTTCCGACGCGCGTCGTGCCAGCGAGTCCGACTTGGCCGCAAAGCAGGGTATCTTCGCCAACTTTGCACGCATGGCCCACTTGCACCAGGTTGTCTATTTTTGTGCCGCGACCGATGCGTGTTTCACCGATGGTCGCACGGTCAATCACGCTGTTGGCTTGAATCTCCACATCGTCCTCGATCACGGTTACACCGGATTGGCGGATTTTGTACCAAGGTCCGGCCGTTTGACGCGCGAATCCGTAGCCGTCGCTTCCAATCACGACACCGTTTTGCAGAAGCACGTGATTTCCGATGCGCGAGCCTTCACGCACCGTTACGCGGGAGTGAGCAAAGAAATCATCGCCGATTTTTGCGCCGCGATAAACGCTGACGAGGCTGTGCAGCACCGCGTTCGACCCGATCTGAACGTCTTCGTCAATAAAACAGTAAGGACCAATGTGAGCCGCTGCGCCGATTTTCGCGGATTTCGCAATGACAGCCGTCGGGTGAACACCAGGCTCATACCCAGGGGCGGCGTGGAAGAGCTCGATGGCCCTCGCGAAATCCAATTGTGGATTCGCCGAAAGCAACTTAGCGACCTGACCAGAGCCAGAATCTTCTTTAGCCACAATGATGGCGGAGGCGCCCGTAGTTGCTAGCAAAGGGCGATATTTTCGATTGGCGAGAAACGTCAACTCGCCCGCTTTCGCATCCTCAATTCCCGCGACACCGGTGATCTCGATATGCGAGTCACCGTTAAGTTCGCAGCCCAGCTTTCGGGCGATATCGCCAAGTTTCATGATTTGATTCTCCTCGTAAGCTCGTTGCCCACAGCCAATGTATAACAAGAGGAGCGTCCGCTGCTAAGCGGCGATCGCGAGCGGCTTTAGTGCTTACTCGGTGAACAGTTTGGATTGAGATGCAGCGGCCCGGGAATCGGCTGGCGCTCGGCGGGCGACGCCCACCACGCCCAAGACCCTCACTTCTGCAAGTGCCGAGCGCGGAATAAAAATACGCAGAGTGTTGCCGTGTAGATCTGGCGGAGTGAGTTGAACGCCTTTGTCCAACAGATCGAGCAAGTCGTTGGCGACAATGCCTTCCATCACATCCTCATCTCGAAACCTCAAACGTACCCAAAGCCCATCGAGTTTAGGGCGGCTTAAGAAAGTCTTCCGCTCAGGTGCAAGCGCGTCGAGGAACTCCCGCACAAAGTGGATCGATTTAACATCCTGAAGATCGATTGCACGATGCTCTCCCTCAGCCGACAGCAGGTCAATCTTTTCTGCCGAGCCTAGTGAACCCGGATTTAGGTAGCCTTTCACTGACCTACCGTCGACCAGCAGTACGATAACTTTCTTATGAGTAGAGGCGGTGGCTAGGCTTTTTGCACGTGGCATGCTTTTCTTCACCGTAACGCCAGCCTTGGCGTGAAAACGCTGTTTTTGGGGCATTTTATTGCTATGGCCACCCAGGTTATGTTATCCTTACGTGAATTTTTGTCAAGTCGTTGGTGTTTAAAGGGTTAGCGACGGAGCAACCGCCGATTGACCGTTAAAGGACAGATTCTAAAGTCTGCTTCCCTGATAGCCCTAGTTACAGTTATCAGCCGCATTTTCGGCTACTTACGGGATCAACGCGTGGCCCTGCTCCTAGGTACGTCGCCCGCGGCTGATGCCTTCATCCTGGCTTTTCGCTTTCCCAATATGATCCGTCGAATGACCGGGGAGGGAGCGCTGGGAGCGTCGTTTATCCCGGTTTTCACCGGCTACCTTCGGGGCCAAACACGGGCTGAGGCTTGGGAGTTTGCACAAAAGATATTTTGGGATATGGCGGCGATTTTGGCGGTCGTCGCTGTGCTTGGGTGTGTATTCTCGAAACAAGTGATCGGCATTTTTACGTTGCTAGGCGCCAGTAGTCTTCATTGGGATTTGGCAATTTTTTTGAATCGCATCATCTTCCCATGTGTTTTTTTTATGGGCCTGGCGGCGCTGGCGGCGGCCATTCTGAATAGCTTTCATGTGTTCGGACTGCCCGCATCCACTTCGGTCCTGTTTAATTTGGTCTTTATTGTTTTTTCGCTCGGGGTCGTTTACAAGCCGATCCTTCGCCTGGCTCCAGAAGCCTATCGTACTCCGGCACTGGCGTTAGCCCTCGGAGTACTGTTGGGATCGGCGCTGCAACTTGCGATGCAAATCCCGGCGCTGCGGAATCGCGGGATGCGTTTTCGCCCGGATGTTTCGTTTCAGGACCCAGGCGTGCGCAAGGTGGGGAAATTGATGGCGCCGGTTTTTTTTGGAATGGGCATCTTTCAGGTGAATGCTTTAGTCGATACGATATTTGCGCTATCTCCGCGGATGCCGATCGGCAGCGTTACATCGCTGTATATTGCAGATCGCGTGATGGAACTGGTCTTAGGCGCGTACGCCATGGCGTTGTCGACTGCTATTTTTCCGACTATGGCTCAGCAAGTCGCCGATGGAAAATTTGACGAGATGAAGCGTACGTTTGAGTTTGCGGTCCGCGTGGTTTCTTTCATCACGATTCCGGCCTCCGTGGGTTTGATTCTGCTACGTGTGCCGATAACCAAAGTTTTATTTCAGCACGGCAACTTCTTGTCGAAGTCGACCGCGCTCACCGCGCATGCCCTGCTGTATTACTCGCTGGGCCTGCCGGCGTTCGCCGCTATCAAGTTGATCACGCCCATGTATTATTCGACTCACGACACGATGACGCCGACGCGCGTCGGCGTTTACTCGCTCGGCTTGCACATCGCGCTCAACGTTATCTTGCTGTTCGCTTTTTCGCGCTACTTGTGGAACGCCAGCCCAGCGCTGGCCAGTTCGCTCGCCGCGTATTTTAATTTCGCCCTGCTGTTTTACATATTCCGCGGACGGTACGGAGCATTGGGAGCGCGCGCAATGGTAGCCTCGATCGCGAAGATGGGTATCTGCGCCGCAGTGATGGCCGGAGCGTGTTTTGCGGCGCTTCGGTTTTCCGGCTTTGCAAACATCGAACGCGTTCTGTCGCAGGCCGGGTTGTTGGCGGCCATGATCGTCGGATCCGTCGCGATTTACTTTGGCTTGGCTTGGATTTTGCGCTGCGAAGAATTACCCGAATTATTTCTGATGTTGCGTCGCGCGGAACCCGGAGCTGTTTCCGCCGGAGGAATAGAAGTCTGAATTTGAGTTTTCGAAGACCAAGAGAAAGGAAGGCTAAGCGTTGGAACCTGAGATTCGATCGTTCTTAAACTATCTGCGCGTCGAAAAGGCGCTCTCGCAGAATACGATCGACGCCTATCGCCGAGATCTCTCTAAATTCGTTGAATACGCTGCCAAAAAGGGACTGCGGAAGCCGGCGCAGGTAAAGCGCGGGGACATCGTTGATTTTCTTGGCGCTCTGTATGCCCGAAAACTCGATGCGCGGTCCGTGGCGCGTCATCTCGTTTCCATACGCCAATTCTTCCGCTTCCTTTTAACGGATGAATTGATCCAGGACGATCCTGCCACTAGCGTGGAATCGCCAAAATTCCGCCAAAGTTTGCCGGAATTTCTGAGTGTGGAGGAAGTTGAGCGACTACTCGCGCAGCCCGATGTGTCCGCGGCGGTCGGCTTGCGCGACAAAGCGATGATCGAACTGCTTTATTCGGCGGGCCTGCGCGTTTCAGAACTCTGCGGCCTCGCCGTAGATGACTTGCACGCGGAAGCAGGATCGTTGCGATGCATTGGAAAAGGGAACAAGGAACGCCTGGTACCGGTTGGGCGCAGAGCGCTAGCCGTTATTCGGGAGTATTTGAAAAAGGCCCGCCCGGAAATTCTCGGAGAACGGACCTCAAAATATCTGTTTGTTAATCGCAACGCCAACAAATTGGACCGCATAGGCTTTTGGAAATTGTTGGCGTTGTATGGGCGCAAAGCGGGACTTCGAAAGTCCCTGAAGCCTCACATGCTACGGCATAGCTTTGCTACGCATCTTCTCGATCGGGGCGGCGATCTTCGTTCCGTGCAATTGATGTTGGGCCATTCGGATATTTCTACCACGCAGATTTATACCCACGTGGTTGAAGAGCGATTGAAAAAAGTTTACAAGGCGCATCATCCGCGCGCCTGAATAATTGGCGTGCCCTTAGGAGGCATAGAAACTCATGCCCGATTATATGTACTTGCTGGAAAGCCGGTTGTCGCCCGAGCAGCGCGCTGTACTCGAGCGCGTACAGGAGCTATCGCGGTCGCAGGACGTGAATATTTATCTGACCGGGGGCGCCGTTCGCGACTTGATTTCCGGCATGCCGATCCGCGACTTGGATTTTACCGTGGAAGGGAATCCGCTTCGTATGGTGAAGGAACTGGAAAAAGGCGGAGCTCGCATAGTTTGGGAAACTGAAAAGCTGCGACATTACGAGTTGATTTTTGCCGGCGATGTGGACGGATCCATAAGTGGTGCGCGAGAGGATGTTTACGAACGGCCAGGCGCCAAGCCGGAATATCGCTTCTCCAGCGTCATGGAAGATCTTCGCCGCCGGGATTTCGGAGTGAATGCCATCGCCATTTCGTTGAATACGCAGTCGCGCGGACTCTTGCTTGATCCGATGAATGGACTCGCCGATCTTGAGAAACAGGAAATTCGTTCTTTATCCATTCATGGATTTACGAATCAACCTATCCGTTTGATGCGCATTTTGCGTTACTGCGCGCGCATGGGATTCAAAATGGAGCCGCGCACTCAGGAATGGTTTGATCTGGCCATGCAGCGCGACATGCAGAAAAATATTCAACAGGAAGACGTTGGACATGAATTGCGCGCCCTTGCGCGTGAAGACAATCCAGTCGCAACCCTGAAGGAGTGGGAAAAGCATGACTTGCTTGGGTTGATTCATCCAAGTCTGCAGAAGCGCAAACCAGATTACGACAGCCTAAACAAATTGGCGAAAGTACGAACGAATCTTTACTCCGCAGGGCTGCGTCCACGTCTCCAATATCCCGTGTTGTACTACACGCTAGGGCGTTTGAAGTCGCGGGAAGCGGCATCGGCAATGCGTAATATGGATTTTCGGTCGCGTGAGATCGAGGCGATTGCTGATCTCGTCCCCGAGGCGCAGAAAGTCGTCAAGATATTGAAAGGACGAAAAACGAATGCTCCGAAGGACGCTTATTTTTACGTTGCGTCGCTTCCACCCGAGATGATGGCTTTTATCGAAACGGAAATGCCCAATCCGAAAGCGGTATCAAAGTTTCGCAGCTACTTACAGAAATGGCGCCCGTTGCGGCAATCCCTTCCTATGGCGGAGCTCGACGCGCTAGGAGTTGCGCGTGGTCCCAAGTTTGACAAAGTGATCGAGCAATTGTTTGAGATGCAGTTGCGTGGGAAGGGGAAGTTACCTGAAGAGCGCACGAAAATTCTGCGCAATCTTGCGGGAATCAAGGACGAACCCAAGAAAATCGAGAAACCGGAAAAGAAGCGCAAGGCAGAGAAGGGCGAACGAAAATCCGCCGCTGCTGAAACAAAGGAGCAGGATAAGTCTAAGCCGGCGGCCGCGGCTACAGCATCTGCGGGCTCAGCGAAGAGCACTCCGGATGTTGCGAAACAATCGCAGTCGGCTTCTGCGGCAATTGGAGCCAGGGCCCGCGCAAAACATGCCAAGGCTGAAAGCGAATCCAAGGCGTCAACAGGCAAGAAACGAGGGCATGCAAGCGGCAAAGCAAAGTCGCGCACAGCAAAAAAATCGGGACGCCGCTGAAGAGAATCACGTCGCAAGTCCGGTGTACCAAGGCAATTTGTTAAAGGCTCAATTGGCGATGCTCGAATCTGTCAACTGGTTTAGAATAGTTCAGGCATGAATTCTTCAAACTTTGTTCATCTTCATTTACATACGGACTACTCTCTTCTCGATGGCGCCTGCGAAATCGGTGAATTAACAGCGGAAGCGGCGCGCCGCGGTATGCCGGCCGTTGCCGTCACGGACCACGGCAACCTGTTCGCGGCGGCGAATTTCTACCACGAAGCTACCACGCATGGTGTGAAGCCGATCATTGGCTGCGAGATGTATGTCGCTCCGGATAATCACAAGAACCGCGGTACGGAAGCGGAACGCTCCAACCATCTTGTGCTGCTTTGTGAAAATGATGAAGGATATCGAAATTTGATGAAGCTGGTTTCGACTGGCTATCTGGATGGTTTTTATTACAAGCCGCGAGTCGATCATGAGCTTCTCGCAAAACACAGCAAAGGCCTCATTGCGCTTTCCGCGTGCCTTCGCGGCGAAGTGGCGGACGCGCTGTTGGCGGACAAATACGAACAGGCTAAGACCAGCGCGTACCGCCTTCGCGACATTTTCGGCAAAGGCAATTTCTTCCTCGAGGTTCAAGACCAGGGGCTCGAACAGGATATTCGCGTAAACCGCGAGTTGGTCAAGCTCTCCAAAGAGAGTGGCATTCCGCTGGTGGCTACCAACGATTGCCACTATCTCACCCAGTCCGATTCGCACGCGCAGGAAGTTTTGATGTGCATTCAGACTGGCAAGACCATGAGCGACGGCCAGCGCATGAAATTTGCGACAGACCAGTTTTATTTCAAGACCGCCGAAGAGATGGCGCAAGTTTTTCGCGAGTTGCCTGACGCAGTGACGCGCACTGTGGCCATTGCCGAACGCTGCAACGTCAAGATACAGCGCGTCAACAATCCGTTTCCGGAATTCAAAGTGCCGGAAGGCGATACCGCCGATTCCTATTTCGAAAAAACGGTACGCGAAGGTTTTCAATCACGCGCGCCCCAAATCGATCGGCTGGTGAAAGAAAACCGCCTGCGGCATTCGCTGGCGGAATATGAAAAGCGGCTTACCGACGAAATTGAAATGATCAAGAAGATGCGCTTCTCCAGTTACTTCCTGATCGTTTGGGATTTCATCCATTACGCGCGCGCTCAGGGCGTGCCGGTCGGGCCCGGACGAGGATCGGCGGCTGGAAGCTTGGTGAGCTACTCGCTGCACATTACCGACGTTGATCCGCTGCAATACGACTTGCTCTTCGAGCGCTTTCTAAATCCCGAACGAATTTCCATGCCTGATATTGATATTGATTTCTGCATGCGCCGTCGCGGCGAAGTGATTGATTACGTGCGGCAAAAATACGGATCGGAAAACGTAGCGCAAATTATTACGTTTGGAACGATGGCGGCTAAAGCGGTGCTGAAAGACGCTGGTCGCGCGCTTGATATGGCCTATGGCGACGTAGATCGCCTGGCCAAATTTATCCCGCTCACGCTGAATATTTCGCTGGAAGAAGCGCTGAAGCAATCGCCACAGCTTGAAGCCGCGCGAAAAGATGAAAAGGTAAAAGAGTTAATCGAAGTGGCCCTGCGCCTGGAAGGTCTGGCACGTCACGCCTCTACGCACGCGGCCGGGGTTGTGATTTCACCGCAGCCGCTTACGGAAATCGTCCCGCTCTACAAGTCCAGCAAGGATGAAATCACGACGCAGTACGACATGAATGCCCTGGGGCGCATCGGGCTCTTGAAGATGGATTTTCTGGGCCTGACCACTCTGACGATTCTTGAAGACGCCGTTTACATGATCAAACAGAATCGCGGCGTAGACTTCGATTTGACCACGCTTCCGCTCGATGACGCCGAGACCTACGCGTTGTTCGCTCGTGGGGATACCAGCGGAATATTTCAGTTTGAGTCGCATGGGATGCGCGACATTCTCAAGCGCTATCAGCCCACGCGTATCGAAGATCTCACGGCGCTGAATGCGCTCTATCGCCCGGGTCCCATTCAGGGCGGAATGATCGATGAATTTCTCGCGCGCAAGCACGGTAAGAAAAAGGTCACTTATGACCTCCCGGAACTCGAGGAGATCCTTTCGGAAACCTGGGGAGTAATTGTTTTTCAAGAGCAGGTGATGAAGATCGCCAACCGCATCGCTGGCTTTACGCTTGGCGAAGCGGACATTCTGCGCAGCGCCATGGGCAAGAAAAAAGTGGAAGTGATGGCGGCGCAGCGCGAAAAATTCCTGACGGGTTGTGCTGCGCGAAAAGTTCCGGCGAAGAAAGCTGAAAAGCTTTTCGACTTGATGGAAGAATTCGCGCGCTACGGTTTCCCCAAAGCTCACGCCTGCGCCTATGCTTTGCTGGCTTATCAGACGGCGTATCTGAAAGTTCATTTTCCGGTAGAGTTTATGGCTGCCATGCTCAGCTCGGAAGCAGGGAACACCGAGAAAGTTGTGAAATACATCAATGAGGCTCGCGGTCTGGGCATTCGGGTTTTGCCGCCTTGTGTCCAGGAAAGTGGACTGTACTTCACGCCCGTCGGTGACGACATTCGATTCGGTTTGGCGGCGATTAAGAACGTCGGTGAGAACACGGCCAAAGCGATCTGCGAAGCCCGGAAAGACGGCGTTCGTTTCCAAAGTCTTTTCAGTTTTTGCGAGGCCATCGAGCCTCGATGCCTGAACAAGCGCGTGCTCGAAAGTTTGGTGAAGGCAGGCGCGCTCGATTGCTTGGGAGCTTCTCGTGGCCGGCTTTTTGCAGCAATCGACCAGGCAATTGCGCGCGGCCAAAAGAGCGTGCAGGCGCGGGCCGTCGGACAGGGTGGACTTTTCATGCCTAGTGTCGGCTCTGCTCAGCATGTCTCTGAATCCTGGAATGAGAATTCATTGCCCGAAGCCGGCGAGTGGACGGAAGAACAACTTCTCGCCGGAGAATATGCAACTTTGGGCTTTTACATTTCCGGCCATCCAATGGATCGTTATGCCGGTCGCTTAAAAGACTTGAACGCAGTTGAACTTTCCACCATGGAAACGCGTCGCAACGGCGAAGATGTTCTTGTAGCCGGTATCATAGTGCAATCGCGGCCCATGCGATCGAGGCGCGGCGCGCGCTGGGCCATCTTGACTTTGCAAGACCGCACTGGCGTGATCGAAGCGCTCGTCTTTCCTGAGGCCTATCAGAAACTGGAGATGATTCTGAAGACCAATACGCCTTTGCTCGCTAAGGGCCGTGTTGCGATTGAAGATGTCGGCACGCGACTTATTGTTTCAGACGCGCGTCTTCTCGACCAAATCACAGACCGCGCTCCAAGCTTGCTGCGCGTACGCGTCGATCTCGGATCTGTGGACCCCAGCGCGCTCGAATCATTGAAGGAGCTTTTTTCAAGCAGGCCGGGACGTTGCCGCGTGGCGTTCGACTTGGTGAACTCCGACGGCACGGAAGCCACCATGGAAACGGGAAGCGCTGTTCAAGCCGATCGAGAATTGCTGGAGCGCGTGCGCGAAATCTGCGGTACTGACTCGGTCGCGGTGGTGCCATGAGCAAGCGCCGGGAAGCTCGGGAACGGCTGCGACGCAGGCGCGAGTTAGCCAAATCGCGAAAACTCCAGACCAAGATCGAGCAATTTGCCCCACCCAAACCTCCGGAACCTCGCGATAATCTGAACGCTGCCGCGGTCACAAATAAAAACGCAGTTGCCCGCGAACGGCAATCGGAGATTGACGCTCTCGAGCGTGATGTGGCGGAACTGAGCAGGCTCGCTACCCCAACCGCAGAGACCACGGTCGAAATCGAACGTATCCGCCGCGAGGTAGAAGAATTGAAACACGACTTTTACACGCACCTGGGAGCCTGGCAGCGATTGCAGCTAGCCCGGCACCCGCAACGCCCTTACACCGATGATTACATTCGAATTCTGTTTGAAAATTTCAGCGAAATTCATGGCGACCGTAATTTTTCAGACGATCCCGCGCTGATTACTGGAATGGCTACGTTTCACGGCAAGCCGGTGATGATTGTCGGAAATCAAAAAGGACGCGACACCAAGCAACGCCTGGCTCGCAATTTCGGTCAAGCCAAGCCCGAAGGATACCGGAAGGCAATACGCGCTATGGAACTCGCCGCAAAATTCCGCCGTCCTATTTTGATTTTCGTCGACACGCAAGGCGCCTACCCCGGCGTGGACGCCGAAGAGCGCGGCCAGGCGGAAGCCATTGCCTTCAACTTGCGCGAGATGTCCCGTCTGCCTGTCCCGATCATAGTCACGATTACTGGCGAGGGCGGTTCGGGCGGCGCGCTGGCCATCGCAGTGGGCGATCGCGTTTACATGCTCGAGAATTCCGTTTATTCGGTCATATCGCCGGAGGGATGCGCGTCCATTATGTGGCGCGATCCGAGCAAGGCCGAAGTAGCGGCGGAAGCGTTGAAGATTACAGCCCCGGATCTGCTCGAAATGAAATTGATCGACGAAATCGTTCCCGAGCCGGATGGCGGCGCACAGAACGACCATCAGGCAGCCGCTAGGTTGCTCGAGCCGGTGCTAGCGCGCTCGTTAAACGAACTGTCCCAGCTAACTCCCGAGCGCTTAGTCGAGCAGCGATATCAGAAATTCCGTCACATGGGCCAGTTTTTCGCCTAAGCCAATGCGGGCTGCTCGCAACTTTCGCGTCGTAACCTTCTCATGAATAATGTCCTCTAATGATATGAAAAATGTAGCTTCGCGAAAACTGGATGGATGCAGTGCCAACATCGATTGAACCTGAGGGAACGTACCGGACTCTCGGCGTACTATGGTTGTTCTACGCCATTCTCAGATTTGCTGGCGCTGTCTTCCTTCTGATATATAGCGCTACCCTCACGCTGATGTGGGGAGCGCTGATCACGCGCGTGCCCAACCCTTTTGCTCTTATGTCATTTTTTCACGTCTTCCTAGTGTTCGCGATGGTGCTCAACATCGTCGCCGGAATATTTGCGCTTCTAGCCGCACTTGCGTTACTAGGACGGACCGGCGCCAGTCGCCTGACGGCGCTCGTAGCCAGTGTCTTCGCTTTGATCGACGGACCTCTTGGCATCGCGCTAGGAGCTTACACTCTTGTGGTTTTCGTCCCTGGTAGCTAGGCCCCCTAAGGAAATCTCACCAGATCTCGTTCATCGTTCGCCTCCGAAAGGAGCATAATAGACTTGCCATTGGAGTATTGAGCACGCCCCAGCCTGTTTCCATTGCTCCGCGCCTCCCCGTGATTTAGCTTAGTTGCACATCAAAATTAACGGGGTAGGGAGCAGCCGGTGGCAAACACGGGGACACCTCTCATGTCGGACGTCTTTCGACCGTACGAAAAGCTTGTGGAGATCAGCATCCTTGGAAAAACGTTTCTGGTGCCCGAGCGAAATTCGCTCCTGCGCGCTTTTCAGTTCATTAGCCCTGAAACAATTCCGTATGGCCGCTTTTGTTGGAACCAGGACTGCCAATATTGCCGGGTCGATTGCCAGTTGTCTGATGATGACCAGCCTCGCCCAATCTTAAGCTGCAAGTTCCTGGTTTCTGAAGGTATGGCCATTTCAAATTTGGCGCCTGAACTAGTGGGGTGCCTCCGCGCAAAATTGGGGAAGACCGCGCCTAGTTCGGAATCATTGGCTGAAGCCCCTGCCGTTACCGCCGCCCCTCGCGACGAAGAAAGTCACTAAACGGAGGCCCTCGTAGGCGCCTTTCACGGGCACGTTTGCACAAAATTCCTGGTCGTGCCATCCTTCGTAATCGGATTTCATCATCGAGGAAGAAAAATGCCCGTTTGTGATGGTTGCGGTATGGCAGCCGACGACGCCCACATCCGTCGCCGCATCGAGCGATTAGAACTCGCCACGCGATTCCGCCCCATTCATATTCAGGTGCTCTTGATTGACGCCGCTCCACCGTCGCGCTCAGAGGATTATTTTTATCGGCCTGCCGGCAATCGCGAGGAACGTTCAAAAAATTCCTGGCACTATTTCGACGAGATTGTGAGATGTTCCGGCTTGGCCCCGGATTCCGAAATGACCGAAGAATCCGCTCTCGCTGAATTCCAACGTCGTGGATTTTATCTAGCGAATGCGGTGGAATGTCCAATCGAACCTCCCGATGCGCTGGCCGCTTCCATGGAACGCGCTGGACCAGTTCTGATCAAGCGCATTGAAAAATCATATAAACCGAAATACGTCGCGCTGCTCTCCGCTTCCTTGGCCAAAGTGATCCCGCTTTTCGAACGAAGTGAACTGCGCGACCGACTGCTGCTTAACCATGGCGTACCTTTTTCGTCGCCTATTGGAATGTCTGAGGTAACTACCACTGGGCGCGCTCCTTCGTTGAGCGATCAACTCTCCGCCGCGCTGCCGCACTCGATCTAATTTCTCTCCCGCCGATGCGTCTGCGCCACTTGAGGACCTTTACCTGCTTCGCGCTGCTATAATTGCGCGCTTGTTTTGCAGGTATTGGATCGCCCGTTGTGATTAAGGAGACATCGTGGAACCCTCCCGGCACATGACCTCGCAACAATTCCGTGACGCTGGCAAGCGCCTAATCGATTGGATCGCGGATTACTATGAGCGAGTCGAACGCTATCCAGTCTTGGCGCAAGTTGTCCCCGGTCAGATTCGCCAGTCGTTGCCGCCCGACCCTCCACAGTCAGGAGAAAAGTTCGACGCGATTCTCGCCAGCGTGAATGCGAAAATCATGCCGGGTGTAACACATTGGCAATCTCCGAACTTCTTTGCCTACTTTCCTGCGAATACATCCGAGCCTTCCGTGCTCGGAGATTTGCTCTCTACCGGGCTGGGAGTGCAGGGAATGCTGTGGGCTACCAGCCCCGCATGCACCGAGCTCGAAACGCTCGTTCTGGATTGGCTGGCCAAGATGCTCGCACTACCTGAGGCGTTTCTCTCGAGCGGAAAAGGCGGCGGCGTGATCCAAGACTCGGCTTCGAGTTCGTCGCTTTGCGCTGTTCTGGCCGCGAGAGAACGCGCCACAGGTTTTCGCAGCAACGAAGACGGCTGTCGTGACGAATTGGTGGCGTACACTTCCACCCAAGCCCACTCCTCCATCGAAAAGGACGTGAAGGTTGCCGGAATCGGAAGACGCAATCTGCGTTTGATCGATGTGGATTCGAACTTCGCTATGCGCCCGGATTTGCTCGAGAAAGCGATCGAGGAAGACAAGCACGCCGGCAAGATTCCCTTTATCGTATGCGCGACGATCGGAACCACCTCCTCGCTGGCACTCGATCCCCTGGAATCTATCGGAGGGATCTGCAAGAAACACAATCTGTGGATGCATGTGGACGCAGCCATGGCCGGAACTGCCGCACTCTGCCCGGAATTTAGACACATCCAACAGGGCTTAGAACTCGCTGACAGCTATTGCTTCGATGCCCACAAATGGATGTTCACGAATTTCGATTGCAGTTGTTTTTACGTAGCTGATCGCGAAACGCTGACGCGAAGTCTCGACGTGCTGCCGGAATATCTGCGGAATCAGGCGAGCGGATCGGATGCTGTCTTCGAATATCGCAATTGGCACGTGCCGTTGGGCCGGAGGTTTCGAGCGCTGAAACTGTGGTTCGTCATACAACATTACGGTGTGGAGGGACTTCAGTGGCTGATCCGGCGCCATGTTGAGTTGGCCCAAACATTTTTGCGCTGGGTTCGCGATGATCAGCGTTTCGAACTAATCGCGCCAGCCGCGCTGAACTTGATCTGTTTTCGACTCAAAGCCTCTGACGAACTGAACGAGAAACTTTTGCGGCGGCTGAATCACAGCGGCAAGCTTTACTTGTCGCACACACGGCTAAACGGCAAGTACACGATTCGGTTTTGCGTGGCCCAAACCAAAACAGAACTGCCACACATTCAACGTGCCTGGGATGCTATTCGCACAGAAGCGGACGCTTTGGTCGGCTCTTCACAGCCCTGAAACAGCGTATTTAGAGAATGTAAGACATATCGAGCCTGCCCTACCATTGTGCTAGAATCCCGCTGTTGTTCCCGTTTATCCGGATGGGTGTGGGTCAGGAGAAGGAAAATGAAAGTCCGCTCTAAATTCCTCGTAGGCTCGGCAATTATCGTGGCCACGCTCGTGTCTCTCGCCTACGTCGGGTTCACGCAGAGCAAGACTTATTACCACACGATCTCGGAGCTTTCCGGGCTTAGCGGATCGACGCTGCATCAGCGGATGCGCGTCTCAGGCAATGTGCGCAACGGAAGCATTTCACATGTCCCGGGCGGTGTTGATTTTGTCCTCACCGAGCAAGGCAAGGATCTGGCGGTTAGTTACCTTGGGCGCGACCCTCTTCCCGATACATTCAAAGATGGGGCGCAGGCTTTAGTCGAAGGCAAGTTGCGGCCGGACAATCGCTTCGTAGCCGAGCAGGTGCAGGCGAAGTGCGCATCGAAGTACGAGGCGACCCCCGGACAAACGGCCGGCGGCCCGCAGCCTGCGCAAACGTCGAATGCGCCAGCGGAGCGCTCCGCAGCGAATTAGTTTTGTCATAACGGGGAATCGATCGGCGGGGGATTTCATTGGACATCTTGGGATCTTTTGCGCTTGTGCTCGCCTTGCTGGCTGCGGTGTATGCGATAGGCGCTGGCATAGCGGGCATCGTGACGCGTAAGACTCTGCTGACGAAGAGCGCGCGCAATGCTGGATTGGCAGTTTTTATCCTGGTCACTATCGCGGTCGGCTGCCTCGAGTACTATTTCTTTACTGATAATTTTTCCATGGCGTATGTAGCGGCGCACAGCAATCGCGCTCTGCCTTTCTATTACAAGTTCGCCGCTCTGTGGGCCGGCCAGGAAGGCTCGCTGCTTTTGTGGACCTGGCTGCTTTCCACCTACGCGTTTTTCGCTCTTCTCGTCAATCGCAACAAACATCCGGAGCTGATGCCCTACGTAGGCGTCGTGCTGGCAGGCGTCCAGACATTTTTCCTCACGCTAAATAATTTCGTAGCTAGCCCTTTTGCTGTTCTCGCTGGCGCCGATCCATCCGGTGTGATGAGAGTCTCGGCGCTGTCCGATGGCCACGGTTTGAACCCCTTGCTCCAATATCCGGAGATGGTGATACATCCGCCGATGCTCTACCTTGGCTACACCGGATTCACGGTCCCATTTGCTTTTGCTCTGGCGGCGCTGCTCGGCAGATATCCCGGAGAGAAATGGATACACATCACGCGGCGCTGGACCATGATCGCGTGGTGCTTCCAAAGCGTGGGGATTTTGCTCGGCGCGCATTGGGCATACGCGGTGCTCGGTTGGGGCGGATATTGGGCGTGGGATCCGGTCGAAAACGCCTCGCTGCTACCCTGGATCACCGGAACAGCGTTTTTGCATTCCGTGATGATGCAGGAAAAGCGCGGCATGATGAAGGTGTGGAATATTTGGCTGGTCTTCACCACCTTCATGCTGTGCATTCTCGGGACGCTACTGACGCGCTCGGGCTTGGTCAGTTCGGTGCATGCCTTCGCGCAATCTTCGATAGGGAACTGGTTCGTCGGATTTCTTGTCTTGGTGTTCGTCGTATGTTTCGCGTCCTACTGGAAGAATCGCGATTACCTGCGAAGCGACAATCAACTGGACTCGCTGGTGTCCCGCGAATCGAGCTTCCTCTTTAACAATTTGATTTTGCTCGCGGCCTGTTTTGCAGTCCTGTGGGGAACGCTCTTCCCGGTGCTTTCCGAATGGGTAGTGGGAAGCAAAATCAGCGTGGGCCCTCCGTTTTTCAACAAGGTGAATATACCCATCGCGTTGTTTCTCCTATTGCTCACAGGTGTCGGGCCGTTGCTTGCGTGGCGAAAGACTTCTTTTGACGCTCTAAAACGAAACTTTGCGTGGCCTCTGCTCGGCGGTGTCGTCGCGGGAGCAGTTGCGTTGATTTTCGGTTTTCGAGATATCTACTCGCTCATTTGCCTGATTCTCGGTGTGTTTGTAACGTTGACCATTCTTTCGGAATTTTTCCGCGGTGCACGAGTAATTGCTGCGCGAGACGGCTCAAACCTGATTTCTGCCGTGGGCGAATTGACTATGCGCAATACTCGCCGCTACGGCGGGTACGTGGTGCATTTTGGAATGGTGCTAATCTTCATTGGTATCGCGGGCGTGCCGTTCAATAAAGACGTCCAGAAGGAAATGGCGATCGGGCAATCGCTGAATATCGGGCCCTACTCGATTCTTTGCCAGAATTTCGACCGCGTCGCGAATGCAAATTACGATTCCGAGCGCGCTACGCTGGAAGTGTTCCGCAACGGCAAGTCGGAAATGATGCTCTACCCGGAGCGACGGTTTTTTCTCTCCAGCCAGGTGACGGAAACGATGGTTGCGGTTCAAAGCTCGCCGCTGCGCGATCTTTATATTGTGTATGCGGGACGCAGTCCTGAAAATGGCCAGCCGGTGATCCACGCGTATCTCAATCCACTTGTAAAATGGATTTGGTTTGGCGGCATTGTGGTGGTTCTCGGCACAGGACTCGCCATGTTGCCGAATCGGCGGACGGTTTTAGTTCTCCGACCGGTAGCTGAACAGTCCTGGGGCGAGCGAGTTTCGACGACTACGGCGCCGATCGGTGCCATTGCTCAAAGAGGTGACGCTAGTGATTAGGCATCGTCGAGCAAAGTTTCGTTCCTCGCGTGTGAAGGCGCTGCTCATCGCGTTCGCCGCTCTCTTAGTCGCGATGCAGGCGCCGTTTACGTCTCCGTTGCGCGCCCAACAGACCGAGCGCGGAAAAGAGCTCGGCAGGCGCGTGAAATGCATGTGCGGGGGGTGCCAGGATTCCGCCACGGGGTGCAATCACACGGGCGGCTCATTTTCGGGTCCGTGTGACACCGCCAAGGGAATGCAAAAAGAAATCAACGAGCGCGTGAACCGCAATGAATCCGACGACCTCACCTTGCAGGCTTTCGTGCAGGAATATGGGCCGACCGTGCTGATCGTCCCGCCTGCCAGAGGATTCAACCTGGCAGCTTGGGTTACTCCCGTTGTTATGCCGATCTTAGCGCTGATTCTCGTCTGGTTTGTGGTGCGCCGCTGGCGGAATAGGGCCACGCTCGCGACAGCGTCCGGGCCGGGCGTTTCCTCCGAATTTCTCTCCCGCGCTCAGCGCGAATCCGGAAAAGAATACGATGAGTAACGTCGATATCGCCGTGGCCTGCGCGTTACTCGCCGCTGCTACCGTCGTTTTTATTTTCATGGTGCAGCCGGAAGCTTCCGATTCAGCGCCGCATCGCACGAAGCTCGACCAGTTGCTAGAGCGTCGCGACGCGATTTACGAGAACCTGCGTGACCTGCGATTTGAATACCGGGCTGGAAAATTTTCGGAAGCGGATTACGAAGAAACCAAGCGATTGCTCGAAGTGGAAGCGGCTCGCGTACTGGCGGACATGGATCAATTGACCGGTGGAACTCCTACTCCGGCCACTCGTCAAGCGGCAACCTCAAAGGTGCAGCGTTAATGATTCTTCGGCTTTTTAAGTTTGAAATCGTACGCGTCGTTACGATTGTTCTGTTGGGACACGCAATGTCCGCCGCCTTAGCTCCCCTCGCTGCGGCCGGTTCGGTCTCGGGCACCGTAACAAACGGCACCACTGGCAAGCCCGCCTCTGGCGCAGAAGTAATTCTGATTCAATTGCAAGGTGGAATGCAGCCGGTAGCTAATACCAAAACAGATTCCACCGGACATTACTCGTTCGAAAATGCCGGCCTAGGCGCCGGGGCGCCAATGCTCATACGCGTAGTTTACCGCGGCGTGAATTATCACGAGCCAGTCCCACCGGGAAAGACTACCGCTGACGTGCAAGTTTTTGAACCCACGGACAGGCCCACCGCATTCGCGGTCAGCAATCATGCGATCATTGTGCAACCAAACGGAGCCGATCTGATGGTCGGCGAAGAATACGCCATCGAGAACAAGACACAGCCGCCCGTCGCGTTCTATCGCGCCGATGGATCGTTCAATTTTTCGATCCCCGACGGCGCAGACTTCAATCAAGCCTCTGCGTGGGGTTCAGCGGGAATGCCGGTGGTTCAAGGCACCATCGAAAAGGGCAAAAATAAGTGGGCTATCGCTTTTCCGTTTCGTCCCGGCGAAAGCGGCGTGCGCATCTCTTACAAAGTGCCCTATCCCGGCAACCAGTTAACGCTGAAGAACACGTCCCCCTACGCGACTGACCGGTTAATTATCGCCGCGCCTCCAACCGTCCAGATCTCTGGTGACGGAATTACTCCCGCAGGTCAAGACCAGGGGTTTAATGTTTACACTAGAACTGCGGTCGCTGCAGACACCCCCCTAGCGATAAAAGTTTCCGGCACGGCGCCAATGCCTTCTGCGAGTCAGGGAACAAATGAAGGCGGCGCCTCGAGCCCGCCCGATGGATCCGCCAATGCGTCGGTGAATTCGCGCCTAGAAGCTTCCGGCGCTGAAGCGACGACGGCCGCGGCGACCACCGTGCCGGCCCGTCTCGACAGCCTGAAATGGATTCTTGTCGGTGGCTTCGCCTCCATTTTCGCGCTCGGCTTCGTTTATTTGTGGCGACGGCCGCAAATAATCATGCCAACCAACGGCGATGCTCCGGCCGTTGCAGCCGTGTCAGCGAAGGCTGCATTCCCCGCGGCTTCAAAACACTCGCCCGCGCCCGTTGTGACTGAAACCGTCGCCCAGGTAAATCGCGAAGTTCGAGGAAGCCTCGACGAATTAAAGGACAGCCTTTTCCGCCTGGAATTGCGCCGCCAAGCCGGGACCATCACGGAGACCGACTACGAGCGCGAGCGACAACAGTTGGAAAAAGTACTACGCGATTTAGTGAGAGGCTAAGCGGAACGCCTTGCCCGCAACCCGCTCCACTTCTCGTTCTGGCGTCTCCTTTCTTGGAGTTTCCTTCGCCGGCATTGAAAAACGTTTTGGATCTTTCTTTGCGTTGCGCGGAATCTCGCTTCAAATCCATTCCGGCGAATTTGTTGCGCTGTTAGGTCCAAACGGGGCGGGGAAAACCACCCTCTTGCGCACGGCCGCTCTGCTCGCAGCACCCACGCGCGGCAAAGTTCAATACACGAATAGTGAGCATCCCGGTCAACCACTGGATCCCTCGGCAACAAAAAGACAGCTTGGCATGGTGGGCCACACCACGTTGCTTTACGACGAATTGACCGCGGCCGAAAATCTCACACTATTCGGTCAACTTTACGGTCTCGATGATGTTTCTGCTCGTGTCACAAACGCACTGGGGACCTGTGGGCTGGGTTCCCGCGCCGTGAGTCTGGTGCGCACATTTTCCCGTGGTATGCGCCAACGCTTGGCAATTGCCCGCGCGCTGTTACACGGCCCGCGGGTTCTTTTGCTAGATGAGCCGGCCGCCGGACTGGATCGCGCGGGTCTTACATGGTTCAGCGCTACACTCGAGAATCTGCGCAAAGACGGTTGCACCGTAATAATGAGCACGCACGCCCGAAACGAATCGCTAGAATTGGCCACACGCGCGATAGTGTTGGCGGCCGGCACCGTACAGCACGACAGCGGGGAGCAAGGTGATCCACGCCCATTACTTGCCGCGCTACGAGCGGACGCCTGAATGAGTACGGCCCGCTCCTGCGCGATTCTCCTAGGCAAAGAACTTCGTCTGGAGTTCCGCACGCGCGAGCTTTTGAGCGCCACAATCGTCTTCGCCTTGGTTATCGTGGTGCTCTTCAGTTTCGCCTTCGATCCTACCGCGGCCGAATCCCGGCGTTACGGTCCCGGCCTTCTTTGGATCTCGTTTTTGTTCGCCGGCTCGCTCATGCTGAACCCGTCCTTCGCCAGAGAACGCCTCAACGACACCATGGACGCCCTGCGCCTGGCTCCGATTTCGCCTTTCGCCATTCTCTCCGCAAAAATGCTCGCGAATCTTATCTTTATGTCGTTGGTAGAAGTCGTGCTCGTTCCCGTTTTTTCGGTCTTGTACAACGTATCGCTGGCCGGCGTGGTCCTCCCGCTAATCCTCGTTTTGATCCTCGGCACCATCGGCCTAACCGTCACTGGAACCGTTTTCTCCGCAATTTCGTCACATGCGCGTCTTCGTGAATTGCTCTTGCCGCTTCTTTTGCTGCCGATCCTGACTCCCTTGCTCATCGCGGCCGTCGAAGCCACTGCCTCTTTGTTCGTGGAACAGCCCGAGCTCGACCGCACTTGGGTCGCGTTGCTTGCCGGATTTGATATCGTATTCCTGACGGCGTCCTGGCTTCTGTGCGATTATTTAATTGAGGAATAATGAGACGCATTCGATGAAGGCTCGCTACGCAGCCACAATCCTCGTCGCCGGCCTGATTTTCTTCGCTGGATATGCGGCGCTTTTCATCGCGCCCGATGAAAGAACCATGCACCTCATCCAACGCATCTTTTATTTCCACGTTCCAAGTTGGATGGCGATGTTCACTGCGCTCTCCGTTGCTTTTATCGCGAACATCGCGTATTTAGCTACGCACAAACCTACGTGGGACTCCTGGGGCGTCTCGGCCGTAGAAGTTGGCGTAGTCTGCTGCACCATCGGCCTGGCCACTGGCCCGTTGTGGGCCAGGCCGGTGTGGGGAATATGGTGGACCTGGGATGCGCGCCTGACCACCACCTTCATCCTCTGGCTACTTTATATTGCCTATTTATTGTTGCGCGGCCTGCTGGATGATCCTGAAAAAAAGGCGACTCTTTCAGCCGTGTTCGGGATTTTCGCGTTCCTCGATGCGCCCCTGGTTTACGTTTCCAATCGTTTATGGCGCACGCAACACCCGCAGCCAGTGATTCTGGGAGGTTCGGGATCCGGTCTGGACCCCGTGATTGGGAAAGTTCTTCTGCTTTGCGTCATCGCCGTCATGGGAGTGATGATTCTTGTCCTGATCGACCGTTACAGGCTCGAGCAGTTACGCCGGGAGTTTGAAGAACTTCGCATGGAGTATGAAACCCTGAATCTTGAGCCGTCATCTATTGGTAAGGAGAGGCTATGAAGAATTTCGAAAATTTGTTTGCTGCTTGGATGGTCGTGTGGGCCGTTTTTTTCGTGTATGAAGTATCTATAGCCCGGCGATTGGCGCGACTGCGTCAGGATATCGAAAGTTTGAAACAGCAAATGCGTGGGAGGTAGTTTTCTAAGGGGTGCGTTATGGATGGGCCGAAGAAAATCGCCATCATATTATTTCAGTTGGGCGGACCCGATAACCAAGCTGCGGTCGAGCCCTTTCTCTATAGATTATTTTGCGATCCCGACATCATAAATTTCCCCGGCGCATTCCTTGCGCGCAAGCCGCTTGCGAAACTTATTTCTACCACGCGCTCGAAAATCGTTCGCCAGCATTACGCGGAAATCGGCGGCGGCTCCCCCATTCGCCGTTTAACCGAGCAGCAAGCGATCGCGCTTCAGTTGGAGCTGCGCCCACATATTCACGCGCGAACAATCGTGGCGATGCGATATTGGCATCCCGATACTCAAGAAGCGGTGGGCGCCTTGCAGAACACGCCGCACGACGAGCTTGTACTTGTTCCGCTCTACCCACACTTCTCCTTTGCCACCACCGGCAGCAGCTTGAAGGAATGGAATCGCCTTTATAAAACTCAGGTGCCGGTCCATCTCGTCGATCACTTTTATGATCATCCTGACTACCTTGCGGCCATCGTTGACCGCGTGAATGGTGTATTGCAGCAATGGCCGCACCCCGATGAAGTGCATCTTCTTTTCAGTGCCCATAGCCTGCCGCTCACCCTGGTCGAAAAGGGTGATCCTTACCCGAAACAAATTCAAGAAACGGTTCAGCTCGTTATGGAACTTGGCGCGTGGCCCAATCCTCACCTCTTGTGTTTTCAAAGCAAGGTAGGGCCGCAGAAATGGATTCAGCCTTCGCTCACCGATACCGTCGATAAGCTCGCCCGTAGCGGCATCAAGAGAGTTCTGGTGATTCCCATTTCGTTTCTAACCGAACACATTGAAACCCTCCACGAAATTAATATCGAGGCACGAGCACATGCGGAATCTCTCGGCATCACAGAATTTCATATGATGCCGGCGCTGAATGACTCGCCGCTTTTAATCCGGGCGCTGGCAGATTTGGTTCTTCGCGCTGTTGGAAAACGCAACGGCGTCTCCTCGGTAGTGTCTTAGCCGCAATAACCCGCCCGCGATTGGCGTGCGAACGGCCGTCCACGATAAGAAAAGCCAGAAATATTTGTCACCGGAACGTTCGTAACCACTTGACACAGAGATTCCCACGGCATATAAACCAATGTTCTTGCTTCGACTTCGTGTTGCCTTTATATTTTTTAGGATTTGATGACCGTAATTAAACGGGCCGATGCCAGATATCTCTGACGGGAAGTCCGGGGAAACGACCAGCGCGCCCTCCAAGGCGCCGGCAGCAAATGCATCTGCTGCGCTGGACGCCAAATCGACGGTAAAAGCGGTGAACACGACCCGCCGTCGCGTCATTTGGGCGTGCATTTGGGGTTATCTCGGCGTCAATTTCCTGATGTTCCTCCGATTTTTCTTTCCTCGCGCGCTCTACGAACCCAATACCGTTTTCGACATCGGATTTCCTTCCGACTTCGCTTTGGGCATCGATCAACGCTTCTTGATGACCAACCGCGTGTGGGTGGTGCGGGAGCCGGACCGTCTTTTCGTTATTTTCGCGCGCTGCACGCACCTCGGTTGCACTCCGGAATGGAAGCCGGCGGAAAATAAATTCAAGTGCCCCTGCCACGGAAGCGGTTATGACAGTGAAGGCGTGAACTTTGAAGGTCCCGCGCCGCGTCCCATGGACCGTTCTTTTGTGCAGCTCGATCCTACCGGGAAAATTACGGTGGATACGAGCCGCTTGTTCGTGGACGATCCGCGTGCAGGCGTCAATCATTTCAACGATCCAGGAGCCTTTTTGAACGTGTAGGCTTGGTTTGCACCAAGGCGGCGTGAATTTGATCGCCAAGATTTGAACAGGACAAGGGGTCTGGTGGATGCCCGAAGAAAACGGCGACGGTAAGAAGACCGGCGTCCTAGAGAAAGCCAAGGATTCTGCTGCAGCGCTCCGCGAAACGCTGGAGGAAAAAGCCAAGCAGCAGGTTGCCGAACTTAAAGAGCCGGAAAAGACTCAGCTTTACCGCTCAATATTCCGCGTTAAGCATGACGATGAGCCGCGCAACCGCGCGCTCAGCGTACTTTCCAACGTTTTCTTCCACCTGCACCCAGCTAAAGTTAATCGCGACGCAACGAAATACAATTTCACCTGGGGCATGGGCGGAATCACTTTTTATCTGTTCATCGTCCTCACTTTTACCGGTGTGCTCTTGATGTTTTATTATCACCCGACGAAAATACAGGCCTTTCGCGACATCCTCTACCTTGAGAATGACGTCCCGTTCGGCAAATTGCTTCGCAACATGCACCGCTGGGCCGCCCACTTGATGATCATTGCGGTCTGGCTCCACATGTTCCGCGTGTTCATGACCGGCTCCTATAAACGGCCGCGCGAGTTCAACTGGTGCGTCGGTGTGCTGCTGATGGTGCTCACGATGTTGTTGAGTTTCACCGGATATTTGCTCCCGGACGATCAGTTGGGCTTCTGGGCCGTCACCGTTGGAACGAACATGGCGCGCGCCACGCCGCTGTTAGGAAATGAAGGGCCTTTCGGCGCGCAAATGGGCATGACGCCGTACAACGACGTGCGCTTCGCCTTGCTCGGCGGCTCGATCGTGGATGCCAATGCCTTGCTGCGCGCCTACATTTGGCATTGCATCGCAATTCCGCTGATCGTCGCGATATTTTTAGGCATCCATTTCTGGCGCGTGCGAAAAGACGGGGGAATATCAGGTCCCGCGCCGGTGATGCTCGAATCGGAAATCAAGGAAGAGAGAAGTCCGCGGCCGGTAATCTTGCGGCCTAGCGGCATGGGTTAGGTCTAAGTTTTAGCGGGAAGGTTTCTAAAGGACAGAACGAATCGATGCCTTTTGACTTTCGCCAAATTTGGGAAATCGCGTCCGCGCCGGATAACGTGCCCATCGTGGCACTGTTGTTCCTCGCCCCTTTTTATATGTGGTACGCGCTGCGCCAGGCCGTTGCCAACGATAAGCTCATCGCAATCTTAGAATCCGACGCGCAAGCCGCCAAAACCAAATATCGCAAGACGCAAGAGTGGGATCCCAAGTGGGAAAAGGAAGTCCACACCTGGCCTTACTTGATGCGCATGGAATTTCTTGTAGCCATCCTGGTAACCGTTCTTTTGATGGCCTGGTCACTAACGCTGAATGCTCCGCTCGAAGAGCCGGCCAATCCCAATGTGACCATGAACCCGGCGAAGGCGCCTTGGTATTTCCTGGGCCTGCAGGAAATGCTGGTTTACTTCGATCCATGGATCGCCGGTGTAGTGATGCCGACGCTTATTATCGTCGGCCTGATGGTCATTCCGTACATCGACGCGAATCCGCTCGGGAATGGCTACTACACTTACAAGCAGCGAAAATTTTCCATCTGGACCTTTCTCGTCGGCTTCATCGGCCTTTGGGTTTTGATGATCGTGATTGGAACGTTCATTCGCGGCCCTGGATGGATGTGGTTTTGGCCAGGACAAACTTGGGACGCTGAACGTGTGGATTATGCGGTGAATCGAAATCTCGACCAAGTCGTCGGGATCGATGGGTCGTGGCTCGCCCCAATTTTCCACACCAGCAGAGACCAATCGGCGATTTGGGCGCGCGCGCTTTTTGGAATTTTCCCGCTGGTGTTGTTTTTCATCGTCGCGGCATTGCTGGTCCACTGGCTCTGTATGCGCACCGAATTCAGTAAGAAGATTTATAAGCGCATGAGCTTGCTGCAGCTTGTGACCATGTACACGTTTTTGATTTTCATGGTTTCACTGCCGATTAAAATTCTGTTGCGATTGGTTTTCACCATTAAGTACATCTGGGTGACGCCATGGTTCAGTATTTAATGCCGTCTGACTCGGCCGCTAACGCCGCAGAAAGAAAACGGAGGAATAAGGGTGCCTGATCGTTCACCTGACACAGCGCCGGATGATCCGATCAAGAATCGATCGTTTACCTTTCCGCTGTTGATCGCTTCGCTCCTTCTAATCCTCACCGTCGCCTGGTCCTTTTACGTCGAGTTTTATGGACTGCAGCCTTGGCGGCGTTATCAAACCCGTTTCGCCAAGGCCTACTCTGATTACCTCGGCAAAGACATCAAGCAAAAGAAGAAAGAAGAAGCGGACGTGTACTCCTCTCCGGAATATAAAACTCTCGCCGCAAAGCTCGCCAGCGCCCAACAAGCCGCAAAATCCCAGGATGACGAAATCGCCAAACAAATTGACCTCCTGGACGAACAACGCGCAGCCATTGGCGATGCCTTCAAGGACGAACGCGGAAAGATCGGCCATCTGGTTTACGAATACGAAATTATCCCCGCCAACGATAAAAACGAAAAGGCCAAGCGCCTGAAAGAATTGCAGGAAGGACGCAACTCCACCTGGAAAGTGGATTGGCCGATAGGGAATGGCCAGGTTCAGAAGAACAAAGTTTTTACGGCTGACCAGTTGAACGACACGTTTACCAGCATCATGGCGCAGCGCGCATCGCTCGTTGCAAAGCGCGGAGAAGTTGACCAGCCCGCGAAGGACGCACAGACCGAACTGACCCTCTACGTGTCCGACCATCTGCCCGGTTTGAGTTCCACTTCGCTCGACGGCCTGCGCAAGTCGATGGAAGATTTCGACGCGCGTATCATTCAGGTGAACGTAAACCCGTCGGGCGCATCCATCAACAATTTGGGCGGCGCTGGTCTCGTCGATCGCTGCGAGTCGTGCCACGTTGGCGCCGATCCGAAATACGTCCCGTCTCAGGTGACTCTGACGAAAGCCGACCTCGGAATGACCAAAAGTAACGACGCGCCTTTCTCCAGTCACCCCGACCAGGAACTGATGGCGTTGCATCCGCTCGAAAAATTCGGATGTTCGCCATGTCACGGCGGAAATGGCCGCGCGATCGATTCGGTTCGCCGTGGACATGGCCGTTACGAACATTGGCTGTGGCCCTTGTATTATCCGGAAAATTACAACGCAGGATGCCAGCAGTGCCATTCCGCGGACATGGTCACCGAGCACGCCCCCGTGCTCAACGAAGGAAAGCAGCTTTACCGGCAGCGCGGTTGCATTGGATGCCACCGCTTCCAGGGTTTCGACAATCAAGACGAGCAGCTCGTCAATGCCCGCCAGACAATTTTGCAGCTCGCGAAAGCTAAGACCGATGATCTGCTAACGATCCCACGTTTGCAAAAGCAAGCCGACGCCGCCCCCGATAACGCAACAGCCGACAAGCTCAACAGTCAGGCCAACAATCTCACCGTCGAAATCAGCCGCATGGACGCTCGAACGGAATCTCTCGAGCAGCAGAGCCACAATCTTTTGCAGGAAATCAAAAAAGTTGGTCCGGATCTGAAAGAAGCGCGCCAAAAGCTGCGCAAAGAATGGATTCCGTACTGGATTGGCCACACCACCGAATTTCGGCCCACTACCAAGATGCCGCAATTCCGTCTCTCGCAAGACGAGATCCAGGCCCTCGCAGCTTTCATCTGGCAAGCTGGACTGACCGGCCCTCCGGTTGAGCATCAAGCGCCAGGCAACGCCGCCCATGGCAAAGAACTCTTTGAAGAGCGCGGCTGTCTCGCGTGCCACTCCATGGGCGAGGGTTCGTCAGCGGTCGGCGGCACATTTGCCGCGAACCTGAGCCGCGTCGGCGAAAAAGAAAATTACGACTACGTGGTCCGCTGGGTCCACGACCCACGCCAGCGCACACGTCCGTATTGCCCTTACGAAAAGAAGGATCTGGGTCCTGAAGATTACGCCAAACACAATCTCCCCTACGTCTTCGATCTGGATCATTCACGCTGTCCGAATGACGGCCACGAGCTAGTCGTTCAACAGCCTACCGTGATGCCGAGCCTGCGTCTCTCCATGGACGATGCCCGCGACATCGCCACCTACTTGATGGCGCAGAAACATGCAGATGCGTCGTACGCTTCGGCCGATTACATGGATGATCCGCAGCTCGCCGCGAAAGGGAGGGACCTCGCGCGGCATTACGGTTGCGCCGGATGCCACGAACTCAGCGGACTTGAAGACGAAGGCCGCATCGGCACCGAGCTTACCAACGAAGGTAGCAAGCCCATCGAGCGTCTTGATTTCGCCCTGTGGACTGAAGATGCCAAGCGAGGCGTTCTTCCGAACGGTAAAGATTCCCCGCGCGGCCCCTGGTACGACGCAAAAGGTTTCTTCGAACAAAAACTTCAAAATCCGGGAGTTTACGACCAGGGTAAATATCACGCGAACCCGATGGACGCGCTGCGCATGCCCAAGCCGAATCTTTATGGCGATGGCGATGTAGAAGCCTTAGTCAGCATGCTCCTGGGTAGCACCGATCCCACGTTGCCGCCGGAGTATATGTACAAACCGGCCGACCGCCGGCGTTACATTCAAGAGGGCTGGTGGGTGGTCACGAAGTACAACTGCATCGGCTGCCATCAAATTGCCGTCGGCCAGAAGTCCGTCATGCAGACCTTGCCTTTCTATCAAGGTGAGAATAGAGCGAACTTGCCTCCGGTTCTCACCACCGAAGGCGCGCGCGTGAATCCGGAATGGCTGCGGCAGTTCCTGGCCAACCCGTCGCTCAGCATCACAGATACGAACCGCAACGGCGTACGCCAGTATTTGCAAGTGCGCATGCCCACGTTCTATCTCTCGAATGACGAAATTCGCAAACTTGTGCTCTTTTTCCAAGCCATGTCATCGCAGCCCGATCCTTTCATTCCTCCAAAAGTACAGCCTTTGGATGACAATGAACGCGCCATGGCCCGCGCGCTGTTCACGAGCCCCGCTGCGCCTTGCCTGAAATGCCATATGACCGGCAATGAAGCGCACGACAAAAATGCCATCGCGCCAAATTTCCTAATGGCCCGCGATCGTCTGCAACCGGCCTGGACCGAGCGGTGGATTATCGATCCCGCGAAAATCATTCCCGGCACCGCCATGCCTTCGGGGTTGTTCCGCAGGGAAGGCGATCATTGGGTCTTCGCAGGCCCCGTGCCGGCTTCTGTCCAGCATTACACGGGTGACCAGGCGGACTTGCTGGTCCGCTACATGTTTACATTAACGACGCAGGAACAAGCCGCGTTGGTTGGAAAGTCTCCAGCCCCCGCGAGCGTAGGCACGAAATCCTCCGGCGGAGCAGGCGGGAAAGGCGCGGCCGGAAAGAAGTAGGTACCGTTACGCGGTCCCGTGTTCAAAAGAATTTGCGCCTTATAAAGTCGTGGAATTGTTAGAATAACCCCGTTTTACTAAGGAGGAATTGTTCCAAATGAAGACCAAGTTTTTTAATCTAGCCTTGGCAGCCGTGTTGGCGATTGCCATTGCCGGCTGCGGCGGCAAGCAGAATAACGAGACGAACGAGAAGCCCGTGGCAGAAACGAACGCCAAAAAGGTCGTGGACACTTCCACTGTTGGCTCCGTCAGCGGTACCGTGACGCTCGACGGCAAGCCCGTGCCGGCCAAGCCAATCAATATGAGCGCCGAACCCTATTGCCAAAAAGAGCATCCAAGCCCGGTGGTGCCGCCAGAAGTTGTGGTGGATGACAAGGGCGACCTCGCTAACGTAGTCGTGTATGTGAAAGAAGGTTTGAGTGACTACTCGTTCGACACGCCCAAGGACCCCGTCGTGCTCAACCAGAAAGGCTGCATGTACGACCCACACATCGTCGCTCTGATGACCGGCCAGACCTTCGAGGTCAAGAATGACGATCAAACCACTCACAACATTCATCCCATGCCAAAAGATAATCGCGACTGGAACAAATCCCAGCCTCCCGGCGCTACGCCGATTGACGAAACCTTTGGCCGCGCGGAAAACGCCATACCTGTAAAGTGCAATGTTCATCCGTGGATGAAAAGCTATATTTTCGTGTTTAAGAATCCCTATTACGCCATCACTCCGAAAGATGGGAAATTTGAACTAAAGGACTTGCCGCCCGGAACGTACACCATCGAAGCCTGGCACGAAAAGTATGGCACGTCCGATCAGACCGTGACGATTGGCGCAAAAGAATCGAAGCCGCTCAATTTCACGTTTAAGACGGCCGCCGCGTCTGGCGATTAGTTAGTTCTTAGGCGGTTTCGCAGCACGTTGCATTGAACTCCGCAACGGAGGTGAGCTCCAACTCACTTCCGTTGCTGTTCTTAGCTAAATGCTTCGCAACATCGGCTTTCATCATTCAGAGGGAAACGCTTTAATAATGCCCGAAGCTGAAAAACTTCAACGCCTCCACCGCTTCGCCGTGGCTACAGCGTCGGTTACCGTGCTGTTGTTAATGGCAGGTGCGCTGGTAACGAGCAATGATGCCGCCGACTCCGTGCCCGATTGGCCGCTGGCCTATGGTCGAGTCATCCCGCCGCTCGTCGGAGGCATCCGCTACGAGTTCGCACACCGCGTCTTCGCCGCAACCGTCACAATCCTCACCGTGATTCTGGCTGTGTGGCTCGCTCGCCGGGGCGCTAAAACCGCGCGCAAACTTGGCTGGACCGCGCTGCTGCTGGTCACCGCGCAAGCTCTACTCGGCGCCCTGCGTGTGCTCGAAGGCCACCCCGCAGTCACAGCAACGATGCACGCCACGCTCGCACAGATTTTTTTCGTCACAGTCGTCAGCCTCGCTCTGCTCACTAGTGCCTGGTGGCAAAACGCTTCAGAATCGCTCGATGATCGCGGCTCGCCTCGACTCCGTCCCCTAGCCGCCATCACAGCCGCAGCAATCTTCGTTCAGTTAATTTTGGGCGCCGGCTTCCGCCACGGTGCGTTCGGGATTTTGCCGCACTTGATTGGATTCGTAGTGGTCACCGTCCTGATCATCTGGACCTGCCGCTCTGTCCGCAAACGCTTCGGTCAGGTTCGTGACCTGCGCCGGCCGGGAATTCTCCTCCAGGCTTTTCTCGGTACCCAGGTTCTTCTCGGAATCGCAGCATATTGGGCCGTGGTGCAAGCCATGCACTCCGTACAGCCCTCCCTGTCGTACGTTATCGTCACCGTCGCGCATGTGCTGGTCGGCGCTCTTACACTTGCTTCCAGCGTTGTTCTGACGTTATCTTGCTATCGGCTGATTCGGCCTAATGCACCTGTCGCGTTAAGGTCGGCCATGGAATCTACGCGAGCCGGCGGCACCCGGCCGGAGAGTTCAAGGGCCTGAACTATGGACAACGTTCGATGAACAATACGCGCGTCGTCGCCATCAACGCTTTCGAAAAGCCGTGGGCTTACGTCGTTCTGACCAAGCCGGACGTTACGTTTCTAGTGGTGATAACGACGGTCGCTGGTTTCTACCTCGGTTCTACCGGCCCGATGGACTGGGCCAGGCTCGCCCACACGCTTATCGGCACCCTGTTGGTTGCCGGAGGCACTGCCGCGCTAAATCAATACGTAGAGCGCGACATGGATGCCGTAATGCGTCGCACTGCCGCGCGCCCGTTGCCAACCGGCGCCCTGAAACCCATTGAGGTTTTGATTTTCGGCGCCATCACAATAGTTCTCGGCACGGCGTGGCTGGTGCTTGCAGTGAATCTTCCCGCGGCCATGGTTGCGCTCGCCACCAGCCTGTCTTATCTAGGCCTTTACACGCCGCTGAAGACGCGCACAACGCTTGCTACAGCCGTGGGCGCCATCCCTGGCGCGTTGCCTCCGCTAATCGGATGGGCCGCCGCCCGTGGCTCGCTTTCTGAAGGCGGCTGGATCCTTTTCGCCATCTTGTTCGTGTGGCAGTTTCCGCATTTCATGGCCATCGCCTGGATGTACCGCGAAGATTACGCGCGAGCCGGAATCCAGATGTTGCCGGTGGTAGATCCCAAAGGCGATGCCACGTTCCGGCTAATCGTCGCCATGTCTGCGATCTTGGTTCCTGTAAGCTTGCTGCCTTCTGTCGTAGGAATGGTCGGAATTCCGTATTTCTTCGGCGCTCTCGTGCTGGGAATGATTTTGCTGCAAGTTTCGCTATGGGCCAATCGCTCACGCACCAACGTTCGCGCGAAGTGGTTGATGCATGCGACGGTAATTCACATTCCGCTCCTGCTTGGCTGGATGATTTTCGATAAATTCACCCGATGACCTCCTCAACAATGGGAATTGAACCCACAAAACCCAAAGCAAATTGGATCGAACTCAGCGTCATCTGCGGCCTCTTTGTTGTCCTGGCGCTTGTCGGCATCATTTGGGACATCGCCAGCGGCCTGCTCACGAGCGGCATTGACGGCATCATGATGCTCTTCATCTGCCTGATGATGGGTGGAATATTCAGCCTCATGATTCTGATGATGGTGCATCAAGCCGGAATGCTCCCGTTCTTCCGCCATTCAGCAACCATGGCGCCCGAGGCAGCGGCACAAAAAGCGGCAGCACCAAGCGCTGCGGCCGCAACGCCAGCCGTGCCAAAGCCTGCGACCGCGGTTCCAGCGACGTCGCCGGCCGCCGCTCCTCCGCTGCAGCCTTCGCATGCTCCCGCTGCGTTGCAGCCTCCTCCACCGCCCCCGCCGCCTGCGGCAGCAAAGCCGGCAGCAAAACCCGCGCCCGCAGAGCCGCCCAAGCCAGCGGAAAGCTAAATCTGCGCACCTCTCTTACATCGATCGGTGCTCCGGCCGCATCCACGATCGTATCGCCGCTTGTGCGCGCATTCCTGTAAACTAATTGCGAATGGCAGAAGCCGCAAAAGCTCAAACTTCCTTTGGTGGCCGTTGGGCTCTTGGAATTGTGGCGCTCGCTTTTCTGTTCGTGCTCATGCCGTTTTTGTTCTGGAACGCCACCTGGTTTGGCCGCCCTCTCAACGATAGCCAGATGTCAAAAGCCCTAACTGACCACGCTCATCCCCGCGATATTCAACACGCCCTGACGCAACTCGAATTGCGGATTGAAGCCGGAGATCCCGCCGTTCGCAAGTGGTATCCGCAAATCGTCCAGCTTGCGGCCGACCCGGTAAACGAGATTCGCATTACCGACGCATGGATAATGGGCCAGGACAATTCGTCAGACGACTTTCATCAAACGCTCTTGAAACTTCTCAGCGACCCTAACGTGATGGTTCAGCGCAACGCCGCTCTTTCGCTCGTCCGCTTCAAAGACGATTCCGGCCACGCACAAATTGTCGCCATGCTTAAGCCGTCCCAGATGAACTCGCCGTTCGATGGGAAGCTGCTCGCCCGCCTAAAGCCGGGGGATGTAATCAATACCGGAACGATGGTGGCGCATGTCGAATCCCCAACGGGCAAAAGGGAAGTGCGCTCAATCGTTCCCGGCGCCCTGGATCGCTGGCTCGTTGCAAACGACTCAAACGTAACCACAGGCCAGCCTATTCTTTCGTTATTGCCGAGCGAGAGTGCCGTTTGGGAATCCCTGCGCGCGCTCTATTTGATTGGCAGTACGGACGATTTGCCGGATGTGGCGCACTTTGCGCGCGGTGTCGATGGAATGTCGCCTCAGATTGCGCAACAGGCTCAAGCTACTATGAAAGCCATTAACGAGCGCAATCGGTCGAAATGATTATCCGGTAGAAATCGCAGGTTATTTATACTTCACCACTGCCTGGCCATTCTGAATCTGAATGTCGCTGATATCTGCCGGCAATTTTAGCTTCTCTCGATTTTCAGGAGATGCCATCATCTTGTCCACCGCCGCCTGCAGAGTCGATTGCGGCAGCGGCAGCGCGCCGAGTTTTCCCGCCACCGGTTCGAATTTCATATAGCCGCTGTCCGCGCTCAGATGTCCGTCCAGTTCCAGCGACAAATCTTTTCCGTGATAATCGAAAATAACGTAAGCCTTCACCAGGTCACCGTCCATATCCACCTTGACGTCCTTCACTGTCGATTGCACTTGTTCCAGGGTGGCTTGCTCACTGCCGGGAAACGCTCCAGCGGGATCGTCCGGCGGCACGGCACTGCCGACGGTTGGAATATTATCCATGCTCGCGGCCTGTGGCGGCGCTTGCACGGTCGCGGGCTTGCCTTCGAACTGAAGATTCTGCGCCAAATAAGAATTTAGTTCGCTGCGATCTAACCGCACCTGACTGGGCTGCCCGGCGGCCTTGGCCTTATCGGCGGCTTCAAATTTTTGTTCCGCGCTCGCTGCCGCGTTCGCATTGTAGGGAATATTCGGAGCCGGCGAAGTATGCAGAACCAAAATCAGTGTTAGTGCCAGCGCCGCGACGCTCGACCATTTCAAAATCTCATAAACCTTTTTATAAAGTGCCGGATCAGCCATAGCACACCTCCGCCGAATCAAGCTTAGCAGGCGAAAGTAAATCGCTAAGGAATCAAGGTGGTTTGCGTTTCTGGTAGGGAACTGTCCGAAAGAACAGGTCCTTAATTCTAGAGAGATCGCGCGATACTGTCCGCTGACTTGGTGTTTGTGAGCACGAATTACTTCTTGTGTCGTCCGCGCCGCATGCAATGAGCGTAATACAAAATTCCAGCCACCGACTTGGCATCCCTGATTTTTCCCGCGCGTATCCAGGATTCCATTTCGCGCAGACTAAATATCCGCATTTCGATTTTCTCGTCCGCCTCCGGTTGCGATTTCCCTAACTGCAACCCCTCGGCCAGGAAAATCACCATGTTCTCCGTCAAAAAACCTGGGCTAGGGAGCAGATCTAGCATTTTACGCATCCGCTTAGCCGTGTAGCCGGTTTCCTCCAACAACTCTCGGTGCGCTCCCCTCTCAAAACTCTCGCCCGCCTCTTTACTCCCCGCCACCAATTCCCAAAGATATTGCCGCACAGATTGCCGGTATTGCCGAATCATCAGAATGCGCCCATCCGGAAAAACCGGCAGCACGACGACCGAACCCGGATGTGTAACAATCTCGCGAGCAGCCCGCACAGCTCCCGGCTCAATAACCTCTTCTCGCCGGACACCAAAGACCCGCCCCTTGAACATGACTTTACTGCTCAAAATCTTAGCCAAAGCCCTTTTCTTAGTCACCTAATCTCCAGTAAACGCAAAAAAGCCTCATCGCCATTCAATACGGCGCGCCCGCACGCAAGGTTTAAATGTAGCGCCGCGGTCTTCAGCGCGGCACTATCAGACCACGCAAGATCCCAGTATGAGCCCGAGCGTTCAAGCGTACACGCCGCCTTCCTTGCCGCACCAGTCACGCTTGCATATACTACCCATCGAATCCATGCCCATCAACACAGTCATTGTTGACGACGAGCGCCCCGCGCGCGACGAACTCGCCTACTTGTTAAAGGGTTTCCCTGAAATCAACATCATCGCACAAGGGAAAAATGGTTTGGAAGCCGTCGCGCTCATCAAGGAGCACGATCCTGACTTGGTTTTCCTAGACGTACAAATGCCCGGCCTTGACGGTTTCGGCGTCCTGAAGAAATTAGTAGAACGCAAACTTCGCATTCCGCAAATCGTTTTCGCCACCGCCTACGACAATTACGCTATCCAAGCCTTCGAAGTAAGCGCAGTAGATTACGTCCTGAAGCCTTTCGACAAAGCCCGCATTGCCAAAGCCATTCAGCGTGCAAAGAAAATGGTGGAAGCGCATACCTCGCCCGTCGAGCGCTTGGAAAATCTTGTCGGCCAACTTTCCGCCTCTCCGCAAAAGGCTCCTCAGCCGGTAAAGCTGCTGGTGAAATCGCAAGCCCGCATGTTCTTGGTGGACGCGCAGGACATGATTTACGCCGCCATTCAGGATGGAACGATTACCATTTTCGCTCGCGACTTCGAAGGCGTCTCAAACTATCGCACCATCGAAGAGCTAAGCGCCTCTCTAGACTCCGACCGTTTCTGGCGCCCGCACCGCTCGTATTTGGTGAACATCAATCACATCAAGGAAGTCGTGCCGTGGTTCAAATCCAGCTTCATGCTGAAAATGAACGACAAGCGAGCCAGCGAGATCCCCGTATCGCGCGCGCAAACAAAACGCCTTCGCGAACTGTTAAAACTATAGGAGCTTCCGTTAATGCCGTTCTTAAATCCATCATCAGCTTTTCATAGGACTCCCAGCCGCGTACAACGCGTTGGGATAGTCTTTCTGGCCCTCCTCTTCGTTTCCATTTGTCCGCGCAGATCGCACGCGCAGGCCGCCAGCGGTTCGACCTCAAACGCGACAGCTCCGACGGGTTCGATCACTGGCAAAGTTTCCGAAAAGCACGGCGGACCGTTAGCCGGAGCGCGCGTGAGCGTCTCAAATGTAAAGACCGGTGTCGCCTCCAGTGTGGCAACCGACGTGAACGGCCAATTCACCGTGGAAAACCTGCCTGCGGGCGCCTACCAGGTCACCATCGCCGCAGACGGCTGTGCGCCACAGCAAGACAAGGTGACGGTCAAGCCCGGCCATAAATCAAAGGTGTCCACGACGCTAAAACCTGTAGAGCCGCAAACCCCAGCTCCCCAATAAACGATTAGGTTTGCTTGTTTCCGGGCGCAAATGATTCGCCCGCAGCATTTCGATGTGCAGCGCGGTTGTGCTAGCATCGCAGCGTAAACTTTTCGATGGATTTCTCACTCAGCAGCGACCAACTTTTAATCCGCGACACCGTCCGCCAGTTCATGGAAACGGAAATGCGCCCGATTCTGCGTGAGTACGAGCGCGAAGGAAAATTTCCCGCCGAGCAACTCCGCAAGCTTGGTGAACTGGGGTGCTGCGGCATGCTCGTGCCGGAAGAATGGGGCGGCGCGGGAACCGATACCATCAGCTACGCGCTAATGCTCGAGGAAGTCGCGCGCGTTTGCGCGTCCACCGCCGTCGTTCTCAGCGTCACCAATTCCGTAGTCGGTGTCCCCGTTTGGAAATTTGGCGACGAAGCCCAAAAGAAGAAATACCTCACGCCTCTTTCGCGTGGCGAAATACTAGGAGCATTCTGCCTCACCGAGCCGCAAGCCGGTTCTGACGCCGCCGGCATACAAACCCGCGCCGTACGCGATGGCGATCATTACGTTTTGAACGGTACCAAGGCCTGGGTCACCAACGGCGGAGTCTCCGGCGTGTACTTGGTTTTCGCTAAGACCGATCCGGACGCAGGCGCCCGCGGCGTTACCGCATTCCTGATTGAACCATCAGCGCCCGGCTTTCGCATCAGCCGTTACGAAGAAAAAATGGGCCTGCACCTTTCGCCTTCGGCCGAAATCGTTTTCGATAATTGCTGCATCCGCGTTGAGAATCGCCTCGGCGAAGAAGGCCAAGGCCTAAAGATCGCGCTCGAATCGCTCGATGGCGGCCGAGTCGGCATCGCCGCACAAGCGCTTGGCTTGGCGCAAGGCGCCCTGGAAGCTGCCGCTCGCTACGCCAAGCAGCGACGCACGTTCGGAAAGGCTATCGCCGAATATCAAGCCATCCAGTGGATGCTCGCGGACATGCAAACCGAAATCGAAGCCGCCCGCGCGCTCACCCACTACGCCGCATTTATGCGCGACAAAGAATCCCGCGAACCCGGCTCTCGGCGCCTCGGTTCGTACGCCTCTCGCGCCAAATTGTACGCCAGCGAAATGGCAAATCGCGTCGCCTATCGCGCCGTTCAAGTGCACGGCAGCGTGGGTTATTCCCGCGAGACAGACGTCGAGCGCTATTACCGCGATGCTCGCGTGCTCACAATTTACGAAGGCACCAGCGAAATGCAGCGCATCGTGATCGCGCGCGATTTATTGCGCAGCGCGCCCGCCGGCGCCCAATCTCGCGCCGCAGGAGTCCGTCAGGTTGGCTAAGCTCAAACGAGTCCTCAGCGGTATGCGCCCCACCGGCCGTCTTCACATCGGCCACTACTTTGGCGCCCTTTCAAACTGGCTGAAGCTTCAGGAAGAATACCAATGTTTTTTCTTCGTGGCCGATTGGCATGCGCTCACCACGCATTACGAAGACACCTCGTCCGTCGCCGAAAATACTTTGCAAGTCGCCACCGATTGGCTCGCCGTTGGACTCGACCCCAGCAAGTCCACGTTGTTCCTTCAATCGCAAGTTCTCGAACACGCCGAACTGCACGTGCTGCTCTCCATGATTACGCCGCTAAGCTGGCTCGAACGCGTCCCAACCTATAAAGAGCAGATCGAAAATCTCAAAGATCGCGACCTCGGTACGTATGGTTTCCTCGGCTATCCGTTGCTCCAATCTGCCGACATCGTAATGTACGGCGAGCCAAACCAGGAGCTGCTCGTTCCGGTCGGCGAAGATCAAGCTCCTCACGTTGAGCTCACTCGCGAAATAGTCCGCCGTTTCAACGCAAACTTCGGCCTCGAAATAAAGGACGATCTGTCCCAGCAAAGGGAACTCCTGAAAAAATTACGCAACCGCCTTCCCAAGGAAGCGGTCGATAGTATTCCCGCTTCCGACCTCAACGCTTTCGCGCGTTTCAAGGCCGCTCTTCGAAAACATGTACTTGAAGTTGGTTTTACGAACCTCATCGACGAAGTACAGGAAGCTAGCGAGTACTTGAAAATGAGTCAGGTACTCCGCGAGCCCGCCTACCTGGCCGCCGAAACCCCGCGCCTCCCCGGCCTCGACGGTCGCCGCATGGCCAAGAGTTATGGCAACGCCATCTGGCTAAGCGATCCGCCTGCCGAAATCCGAACAAAAATCCTCAAACACATGGTCACCGATCCGCAGCGCGTCCGCCGCACAGACCCCGGCCGCCCAGAAGTCTGTCCTGTCTTCGCCTATCACAAATTATTTTCGCCGCCCGATGTAATCGCCTGGTCCGACCAAGGCTGCCGCACCGCAGGCATCGGCTGCGTGGAATGCAAGAACGCCATGGCCGACAACCTGATCAAATGGATCGAGCCCATTCAGACACGCCGCAAAGAATTTGAGGCGCATCCGCAGCAAGTTTGGGATATCCTCGATGCCGGTTCCGACAACGCGCGCAAGGCCGCGAAGCGAACCATGCAGAGCGTACGCAACGCCATATTCAAGTGGGACGACGCGCGCAAGCCCGCGGAAACATAGCTCAGGTTTGCGCTGGAGTTTCAGCGTTTAGCACTGAAGCTTTTCCCATGGTGCAAATTTTCAGGGCGTGAAAACAGTTGTCATCCGAGCGCAGCGAGGGATCCGCTCTTTCTGTTGATCTTTAATCGAGGAAGGTGGAATGGCGTCACCCTATCGCATTAATCTTCCGGTGTACGAAGGCCCGCTCGATCTTCTGCTCGATTTAATTCGCAAGCAGGAGATGGACATCCACAATATTCCCATCGCAAAAGTTACCGAGCAATATCTCGATTACCTTCACCAGCTCGAAAAACTCGATATCGACGTGTCCGCCGATTTTATTTACATGGCCGCATCGCTGATTCACATCAAATCGAAGATGCTCCTGCCCCCCGATCCGCTCGCTGGCCCGGAAGAGCAAGATCCACGCGACGAACTGGTTCACCGCTTGCTCGAGCACGAGAAATTCAAGAACGCCGCCCAGCTTCTCTATCAAAAGCAGCAAGTAGAGGATCACGTCTGGTCCCATCCCGACCGTACGCTGTACACCGGTGACGAAGTCCAAGGCGAGCTAGTCGTTTCGCTCGTAGATCTCGTAAAAACCTTCCAGCAAATCCTGGAGCGCAAAAAAGACGTCAAGAAGTTCGAGCTGCACCACGAAACCGTAACCATCGCGCAAATGATGGACCGTCTGCGCCAGCGTCTTGCCGCGAACGACGAGCCCATATCCCTCATCGATTTCTTCGAAACCTGCGAGACGCGCAACGCCATGATCGTCGCCTTACTCGCCGTTCTCGAAATGGTCCGCATGCAGGCTGTCATGCTCGTTCAGTCAGAACTTTTCTCCGATATTTGTTTGCGCAAACACAAAATGTTCGACGCCGTTTTCGCCGGCCCCGATGCCATGTCACAAATTGAGGAGCAATATCTCTGACCATGACGCCCCAAGAAATTCAAGCCGCGCTGGAAGCCATCATTTACGCAGCAGACGAGCCTGCCACGCTCGATCAAATCGCGAAAGCTTTGGGTGTGGAGAAAGCGGAAGCTCGCGCCGCCCTCGATCTCCTTGTCGCCAACTACCAGACCGACGATCGCGGAATTGAAGTCCGCAAAGTTGCCGGCGGCTGGAAGTTTTACACCAAAGCGCAGCATCACGACGTCGTCCGCAAATTTATCAAAAGCCTGCAGCCCCCGCTGCGCCTCACCATGCCGGCGCTGGAAACTCTTGCCGTCGTCGCTTACAAGCAGCCGGCCACGATTCCCTAAATCAACGAAATCCGCGGCGTTAACGTCGGCGGCGTCATTAAGACGCTCCTGGAAAAGCGATTGATCACCACCGCAGGCCGCAAAGAAGTGATTGGCCGGCCGATTCTGTACCGCACTTCGAAACAATTCTTGATGCGCTTCGGCCTTTTCGATTTGGACGAGCTCCCCAGCCTGAAAGAATTTGAAGCCCTGGCGCAAGCCGCGCTTGGCGACGACACCGGCATCGCCCCCACCGAGCCTGAAGACTCCTCCGTAGCGCCCGCCGCATCAGGGACGGGAACTAAAGCCGCTGACAGCGTTCCAGACGATCCGATCGAAGCTGAGGTGGCCGCGGCCTCCGCGGAACTGCACAATGAAAACGCCGATAACTCCGAAAGTAATTCGCCCGAAACCGACAGCGTACGAGCCGCGTCAGCATCCGGCGGCAAAGGCTCATCAGAACCCGGAAGCTAGCCTCCGAAATTATTCAAGTTTGACCCGCCCGCTTCAGCCTTCAATTTCCAGTTCCGTGCTAATCTGTAGCTTCGATTTTGCATCGAACTCTATGCTAGAAAGACTCCAGAAAATTATCGCGCGCGCCGGGATCGCCTCCCGAAGACACGCGGAAGAACTCATTTCGTCGGGAATGGTTACGGTCAATGGACACACCGTCACCGAGATGGGCTCTAAGGCCGACGAATCGCGCGATCACATCAAGGTAAATGGAAGGCTGCTGCGCCCGGAAAAAGAGCGAATCTATCTTCTTCTGAACAAACCGCCGGAAATAGTTTCCACCATGAGCGATCCGGAAGGTCGTCGCGCTCTCAGCGATTTGCTGCATGGAGTCACGCAGCGCGTTTTCCCCGTGGGCCGCCTGGAATATCACGCCATGGGCTTGGTTTTCTTGACCAACGACGGCGATCTAGCAAACTTGATGCTTAAAGCCCGCCATCTGAAGCAGACCTACAATCTGAAACTGAAAACTCTACTCACCTTCGAGGAAATCGAAAGTCTATCTCGCGCGACTGGCGCGCACATCGTTCGCCTGAAAGGCAAAGGCGCTCCGTGGTACGAAGTCACGCTCTCCGAAGCGCGCAACGATGCTTTGCGCACTCGCCTTTTCCAGACCGGCCACGCAGTTGAAAAAGTGAAACGCGTCGCAATCGGAAATCTCGCGCTCGAATCGCTCGCTCCCGGACGCCATCGCGCCCCGTCCGATGCCGAAGTGGCCACGCTTTTGCGTTTAGTTCAGCCAGGTTCTGAAGCCATTGCAATACCGAGACGCCCGCGCATCAAGCGTCGACCGTTCACTCCCAAGCCGAAACCAGGCCGCCCATCGCAAAGGGCGGCCCTCACAGCGCAACGCGCCGGAAACCACGTCGGCGCAACATCTGCCATGGTCGCTCCGCCGAGCAAACGCGAAACCGATTATTCGCCACGCGAAAATCGGCCCGCCTCAAATGCCGCACGCCCAAGCCGTGCGCCGCGAGGACCGTTAGATCGCCGCGATCGCTCGAGGCAGGCACCGCCTTCGCGGCCGAAGAAAAACCGTTGAGGCGCCCCGAGGCATGAGCAATTTTATTAACGATCTTGTTCCGGCTTACATTAGTGAGCTAGCGCCCTACGTGCCGGGAAGACCCATTGAGGAGGTTGAACGCGAATTGAACATGCATGCCATCAAGCTCGCGTCCAATGAAAATCCGCTCGGCCCTTCACCCCGCGCAATCGAAGCCGCACAAAAAGCGCTCGCCAATTCCAACCGCTACCCGGATGGCAGTGGCTTTTACCTCCGAGAAGCCCTCTCAAAAAAGCATGCAATTTCAGCGGACCATATAATTCTTGGCGGCGGTTCCACCGAGCTCATCGACCTCTCCGGACGCATCGCATTAGTTCCTGGCGATTGCGGCGTGACTTCCTACGGTTCCTTCCCGCTGTACCACATCGCAATTCGCGGAACTGGGGCCCGCTATTTCGACGTTCCCATGCGCGAATATCATTTCGACTTGGAAGCGATCGCCCGGGAAATGCCCGAAGAGACCAAGCTGATTTTTCTGGCGAATCCGAATAATCCTACCGGTACAATGTTCAGCGCCGATCAGCTCGATGCGTTTCTCGCGCGCATCCCTGAAAATATTCTTGTCGTACTCGACGAGGCTTATTGCGACTACGTTGACGACTCGAACTATTCTCGCTCCGTCGAGATCGTCCGCAGCGGGCGAAATCTTTTGGTTCTGCGCACGTTCTCGAAAGTTTATGGATTGGCGGGACTTCGAATAGGCTACGGCATCGGCCCCGCAGCCCTTCTCGCTGAAATGAACAAGATTCGCGGCCCTTTTAACACCTCGGGCATCGCGCAGGCAGCTGGCTTGGCGGCTTTGGATGATTCAGAACACGTTCGCCGCTCCGTGGAATCTAACCGCGCAGGCCTCACGCTATTAACGTCAGGCCTTACCAGACTGGGAATCAAGTACGTTCCGTCGGTGGCAAATTTCCTCCTGGTGATTTTTGGAACCGACACTGAGCCGCTCGTGGAAGCGCTCCTTCAGCACGCTGTGATCGTCAGGCCCATGCGTTGGATGGGTTTCCCGTCAGCGATTCGTGTAACTGTTGGAACGCACGAGGAGAATCTGAAGTTCCTACAGGCCCTTGCCGAAGTACAAAAAGCTGGCGTGCACAAATCCGCAGCGCACGCACACTCGCTCCTGGGTTCAAACACCTCCGCGATTTAAATGGCTGATCCCGCGGACAAAGTACCCTCCGCTCCTAATCCAGCTATGAACGCTGAGCTCGCTGGCATGTCCGAACCAGACGCCATCACGGAGATATTGAATTCCAGTAAAACGATTGCCGTCGTCGGACTGTCCAGCAATCGCATGCGCGCAAGTTTCCACGTGGCCGAGTATCTAAAATCCGTTGGCCACCAAATTATTCCGGTAAATCCCAACGAAAGCGCAGTCCTCGGCGAAAAAAGCTACGCGCGATTACAAGACGTCCCAGTTTCCATAGATGTTGTGGAGATCTTTCGACGCCCGGCGTTTGTCCCGGAAATAGTGGAAGCTGCCATTCAGATAAAGGCCCGCTGCGTCTGGATGCAGGAAGGAATCGAAAACGCCGAGGCCGCCGCACGCGCCAGGCATGCTGGGCTGTTTGTGGTCATGAATAAATGTATGTTGAAGGAGCACGTCAGAAGATCCCGCGAGGCCCCCAGGTAAACGAAACCCACCTAATGCAAGCCGTAGAGCAACAGACTTCGCTTCCCCGGTTCAGTCACCGCCACCAATTCGCCGTTAGGAGAAAGCTCGAAATCGTGAAATACCAGATCGTGCAGCACCGGCTCGAACCGCCCATCGTACACGCCGACCCACGTTAGATTGCCGGACTTCAGCGGGTCTCCGCGCTTTAGCAAAACGCGCCGGTCGTCACGCCCCCATTGGAATACGCCAATGGCTACCTTCACCTGCACCGCTGGCGTAGTGGGATTCAGCAGGTCTCGCACTTCTAGCGTATCTCCATCGCGAAAGTATCCAGCCTTTTTTCCCGACGTGGATACCGCAAAGCCGCCCACATATTCATCCACGGGCGCCACCGGTGTCCTCGTTTCGGTCGCCAGATTCAGCCGGACAAGCATCGGCGAGGTCAGCACCCGCGTGCTTTCCTCAATCGCAAAGGCCTGATTGTTTTTCGTGTCCCATGCCAGCGCCGCGAAAGTGTGGCCCTGAAAAAGCGGCTTGCTCTTTCCTTGCGACGGGAGCAGGGTATTTAACTCGTTAAAATCCGCACCCGTCTTGGTGACGTACACCAGCGTCTTCCCATCCGCAAGCCAAGTCGCGTTGTAACCGTCGTTGAGCAGCCCGTCCTTCATCCCCTGAATGGGGATTTGATGTCCCTCGTCATCCATCAGATAAACGGCGACCATTCCGCGCGGCGCTTGTGTTTCCTCTTCGTCAAGCTGCTGATCCCTGGTTCCTTTCGGCGGCACCATTTCCGCTGTTTGCATCATCACCGCAATGCGATGTCCGTCCGGTGACCAGGCGAACGACTGCACTTGGTAGTTCAACAACATATCCGCAAATATCTTTTCGCCGTCACTGATCTTCTTCTGCTTTCCCTCGGGAGAAGAAATCCACAAGTCGTCGCGTTCGACTCGGGCTTTTTTGAACTTGCGCATGTGCTGCACGGCATAGACGATCCGATTATCGGGCCCAATCGCAAATGCTTGAACATCTTCATCAATCCTAACGAGCGCCTTGCCCTGGGAATAAGAGAGTAGGGGAATACATAGAGTAAGCACGAGCAAGATGAACAGGAAATGTGAACTGACCGGGAATTGAATCGCACCTCGCCGTTCTCGCTCGCTCATTCTTGGTCCTTTTCATCCGAACGCTTCGCCTTGATGCGCCGGATTTCTTCCATCCTCTGCTGGATGCGCGCTTCCAATCCCTGATCGGTCGGATGATAATACACACGATCGGCCAGGCTTTCCGGCAAGCAAGTCATATCCGTTACTTTTTCTTCCGAGTGATGCGCGTACTGATAGCCTTTCCCGTATCCGATGTTCTTCATCAATCCTGTCACCGCATTTCGCAAGTGCAACGGCACAGGTTCGGCAAGCGTTTTCTGTAAATCCTCTTGCACGTGGCCGTAGGCCGTGTACACCGCATTCGACTTCGGCGCCAGCGCCAGATATACCGCCGCCTGCGCGAGCGCGAGATGGCCCTCCGGCGGCCCCAGGAATTCAAACGCTTGCATCGCCGCCAGCGTCACCTGCACCGCATGCGGTTCCGCCAGCCCTATATCTTCACTAGCCATGCGCACAAGCCGTCGCGCCACATACAATGGATCTTCGCCCGATTCCAGCATACGAGCCAGCCAATACAGCGAAGCATCTGCATCAGAATTTCGCACAGATTTGTGAAGTGCGGAAATCAGATTGAAATGTTCTTCGCCCGATTTGTCGTAAAGCAGAAATTTTTTCTGCAGCACGTCTTCCAGTCGCGCTTGCGACAAAACGCGCCGGTTCTCCGCATCCGGTGTCGTGCCCATCACCAGCGCTTCTAGTGTGTTGTACGCCGAACGCGCATCCCCATTGGCCAATATCGCAATTCGATCCAACACATCTTCCGGCGCCTCCGCTTTTTCCCTGCCCAAGCCGCGGACGGGATCTGTCAGCGCTCGCTGCAGAAGTTCAACAATCTGATCCATCGCCAGCGCCTTCATCACATAAACGCGCATACGCGAAAGCAGTGGAGCGATCACTTCAAACGAAGGATTTTCCGTAGTCGCGCCAATCAGCAAAATATTTCCAGCCTCCACATGCGGCAGAAAAGCGTCCTGTTGCGCGCGATTGAAGCGATGCACTTCGTCCACGAACATAATCGTGCGCGCCCCGTAGCGCCGCGCGCTCTCAGCTTTCGCCATTACTTCCTTGATTTCTTTTATTCCGGCTAGCACCGCGCTGAAGGGAATGAAGTCCGATCGCGTGCTCTTCGCAATAATGCGCGCGAGCGTAGTCTTGCCGCATCCCGGTGGCCCCCAAAGCAGCATGGAACTCAGATCGTCGCGTTCAATCTGCGTTCGCAGCGGCTTTCCCGGACCAAGCAGCTCTTCTTGTCCAATAAACTCATCCAGCGTGCGTGGACGCATGCGATCCGCAAGTGGGCGCCCCGCCTGCGACTCCGCTTCCGGCTCCGGTTCGATTGTTCTAAAAAGTCCCATACAGATTTACGCGCCTCGCCGTTGTCGCGCCGCCTCGAACAGAATCACCGACGCAGCTACTCCCGCATTCAGCGATTCCACATCGTCGCTCATGGCAATAGAAATCCATTCATCGGCAGCATGTTCCACTTCGCTCGGCACGCCTGCTCCTTCGTTGCCGATAAAAATCGCGCACGGACCTCGCATGTCCGGCATCGCTCCATCGAAATTTGCATCTTTCCTATTGGGCGAGTCATGCGGCTTTGCTCCAGCCGCCAAAATCCGCACTCCCGCTATGCGCATTTGCGCCAGCAGAACAGGCCCCCCCCATACCACGCAGCAGCGGCAAACGCAGCGCCGAACCCGCAGAAGCTCGCAACGCTTTCGGCGACCACGGATCCGCCGTCCCGCGCGTGGCCACAACTCCCGACGCGCCAAACGCCTCCGCCGATCGCACAATCGTTCCCACGTTTCCCGGATCCTGCACGCCAGCCATAACAATCACCAGTGGAGCATCGCTGCGATACGCTCCATCGGGATCGGCCCGTCCGCGCAGCGGGTCCTCAAAACTCCATTCCCGCGCGAGAAATAGAGCGGCCACGCCTTGTGGCGTCTCAGTCCCTGCCACGCCCTCGAACAATTTGTCAGTCGTCTTGAAAATTCGCGATCGCGGAATCCCGGACTCGCTCTCGCTAGCCGCGCGCAGTATCCGCTCCAATTGACGCTCGCCGGTTTCGCTCACCAACAAAGCTTCCGTTTCGAGTCCCGCGCGCACGCCTTCTTCCACCAGTTTCGGCCCTTCCGCAGCGATCGGCTCCCCCGGTTGCGGCCCCGCACCGCGCAGCGCCGCGCGAAATTTCTTCAGCCATTTGTTGTCGCGGCTGCTGATTAGGTCTGTTTGAGTCAGCCCTGCCGCACTTGTTGCGGCGCCTCCGCTCGAAGCAGGGCGTGAAGTTTCTCTCTCGCCGAGCGCGCGCTTATCGGAAGGAAATTGTTGCGCCATGCAACAAGCCTAACAAACGCCTGCTCTCGCGTAAACCCGCCCGCAATCCGAAACTACTCGTTAGAACAAATCGCCTCGACCGTGAACTCCGCATGCCAGGACGTGAGAACAGATGCCGTCTTGCTTGCACGCCCATCCCTGTGGTAGTTTCCCAAAGCATCATGGCACAACGCCGCGAGTGAACATTGCCCGTCGAAGTTCTTAAAATATCTTCCAAGGCTCCGGAAACCCGCGTGGTGGACTACGCCGCCGGCTTCATCAAACGCGGCGACGTTGTCGGCATTCCCACCGACACTTTCTATGGCCTCTCCGCCGACCCTTTTAACCTTGCCGCCATCGAAGCCGTGTTCCAAGCCAAGGGCCGACCGGAAACTAAAGCTCTTCCCATACTCGTGAGTTCGATTGAACAAGCAGTTACATTGATTCGCGATGTTCCCGACGTGTTTCTAATCCTCGCGCACAAATTCTGGCCCGGCGCGTTGACTCTTGT
>Ga0207015_1007_pt1 | contig 87146 bp, 66 predicted proteins | sample Alteio_BWMinCont_53_FD_153486 | JGI IMG/M metagenome (GOLD analysis project Ga0207015, IMG submission 153486) | Enriched cells from forest soil in Barre Woods Harvard Forest LTER site, Petersham, Massachusetts, United States -... | ecosystem: Environmental > Terrestrial > Soil > Temperate forest >...
GGCGTGCTGTAGCCGGCTTCCATAGCAGCGTGTGTGACCTTTGCTCCCTCTGCGAGTAGGCGCATCGCCTGCATCAACCGAAGTTGCTGACGCCATTTCCCGAAAGTCATTCCGGTTTCTTCCTGAAAGCGTCTCTCTATCGTACGCTTGCCGGCACCTACGCCTTTGCAGATCTGAGTAAGAGTGCGTTGGTCGCCAGGGTCTGAAAGCAATACGCCGGCTACTCGGAGAGCTCGGGAATCCGATGGGTTGGGAAGCTGCAAAGAGACGGTCTGAATCGTTTCCAGTTGATCCACGATGAGATCAATTAAGTGGCGTTGCCGCCGGTCTTTTCTGTTCCAGGTCGCAACGGTACAGGCCCGGAGAATCAGTTCCCTTAGCAACGGCGATACGTTTACGACGCAACAGCTCCGCGGCAAAGGTTTCACCAAGCGTGGCTTCAAGTAGAGCGTGCGCATCGAGACCATCCCTGACATTGTGATGGTGTGCGGAAGTGTAGCCGGGATCCATACGGCGCGGTCGGTAGGCACCACCCACGCACTGTCACTGGCGCGGACAGTCATAACCCCGCGTGACGCGTAAACGAGTTGATCGCGACCGTGAACATGCAACGGGATTACGTGGCCCGCAGGATAGTCGCGACGGAGAGTCGTAATCTCAGTATGGCCGGGCGCGCCGGGATCAGAACGTTCGGTTTGACGCTTTTGGGACACTCTTTGTCACAATATCGAAAGAACGCAAGCGCATCAATAGCTAATCTGTCCATGGCTGAAGTAATTCGAGCGCTTATGAATGCGCACACGATGAATAGATTCCATCACTGGTACTGCCGGTCGTCTGTATGGAAGCGCAGGATCGAGACCGAACTAATGCCTTGGGCGTTAAACGGCGCAACGCTCCTAGAGCCAGCGCTTGAAATCGGTCCAGGACCGGGAATCACCACAGAATATTTGAGAGCAAGAGTTCAATCGTTAACGGCGCTCGAGCGTGATGCAGTTCTGGCGAACCACCTTGGTCAACGGTTCCGCAGAACCAATGTGCGAGTCATCGAAGGAGACGCGACCGCCATGCCGTTTGAAAACGGTTCTTTCCGGGGCGTGTTTTGTTTCACGATGCTACACCACGTGCCATCCGCAGCGCTGCAAGACCGCCTGGTCGCCGAAGCGTTTCGCGTCCTCGCGCCCGGCGGAGTATTCCTGGGGACCGACAGTCGAATGAGTTTGCGCATGAAGCTATTTCATTGGTTCGACACCATGGTGATTGTCGATCCCCAGACTTTTCCCATGCGCCTCCGGCGAGCAGGCTTCACGGACGGACGCGTCGAGCTTTCGGAAAGCGCGTTTCGTTTTTGTGCAAGACGGTAAATCCCAAGAAGCAACGAGGAGGGAAACAATGAGTGATTCGCGACTTTCAACGTGGTTGAAGATCTTTCTGCTCATCGCTATCGCAGCCTGTTCTTGCAGCGTGTCACCGACGGCATTCGCTAGTCCAGAAGTGGCTTCAGCCAACCCGGAAAGCCGGCAGATGGATTTCTGGTTGGGCGACTGGACGGTGACCTACCCCGGAATGACAGGCCGCGCAAACAGCAAAGTTTACGTCGAACTCGACAACTGCATGATCGTGGAGAACTGGGATGGCGGAAAAGGCCATCGCGGCAAAAACATGTTCGCTTACAGTGACGATGACAAGAACTGGCATGGAATGTTCGCGGATAATCAAGGCCGCGTACACACGTTCGAGGGAAAAGTCGTGAATGGATCCGGCGAGTTCACCGGGCCGAGCCGCGGCTCGAACGGAGAAACGGTCTTAAACCGAATTAAGATAGTGCGCATAAATGCGAATAAGGTGGAACAGTCGTGGGAGAAATCAACGGATAATGGCACCACGTGGACCATGGAATTTCATGGAGAATACATGCGGAAAAATCCTTGATTGTCAGGCTGGCTGCAAAGAGGTGCTAATCATGCTCCGTCATTTCTCGTGGATTTTACCTTGCTTGATCGTTTTCGTTCTCGCCAACCCAGTCGCTTCATTCGTCTCCGGGAGTTCTCAGCCTCCGATTGTCACGCTAGAAACGGGGGTTCTCGAAGGCACGCGTTTCGGTTCCGCGCCCAACGAAATTGCATTCCTTGGCGTGCCATACGCAGCACCACCCATTGATGGCTTACGCTGGAAGCCGCCACAGCCTTCGGAAAAGTGGAACGGCACGCGCAAGGCGACCGAATTCGGCGCGGCGTGTGCACAGCTTCCGGCAGGCTGGCTCCACATGCCTGCGTGGAATGAAGACTGCCTATTTCTGAATATTTGGACGACGCAACTTGATGCGAAGGCGAAAAGGCCGGTCATCGTTTATTTTCACGGTGGAGGAAATACCAACGGTTTTAGCCAGATGACTCCGCTGGGGCCCACGCTTGCGCGTCTGGGCGTCGTAGTCGTAAGCGCAAATTATCGCCTAGGCCCGCTGGGATTTTTTGCGCATCCCGCGTTGACTCAAGAATCTGAACATCGCTCTTCCGGCAATTATGGTCTTCTCGATCAACTGCAAGCCCTGAAATGGTTGCACGAAAATATTTCGCCATTGGGAGGCGATCCCAATCGGATCACCGTGATGGGCCAGTCCGCGGGAGCGTATGACATCTGCATGCTTATGGCGTCTCCGTTGGCCACGGGATTGTTTCAGGGCGCGATCATGGAAAGCGGAGAGTGCCAGAGCACGCTGATCGAAGACATGCGCACTCCAATCCACTACAACGGAATCTCCGGCACCGGCGAAGCCGCAGGCGAACAGTTGGCTAATGACTTGGGAGTCACGGATGGTCCGGATGCCTTGCAAAAGCTCCGCACCGTTTCTGCTGATCAGATATTAAAGGCTTGGAGCAAAGATCAAGTGGGATTTGACGGTATGGTGGATGGGTGGGTAGTCCCGGAGCAGCCTGCGAAGATTTTTCTCGAAGGCAGACAACTTCAGGTACCCATGATTGTGGGCAGCAATGCTGATGAAGCAACTGTGCTCGGCAACAACGATGTAAAAACTCTCCAGCAATATAAGAAGTATTTGCAGGCGGACGCCGGTAAGTATGCGGACCAGGAATTTCAAGCTTACCCTGCGGCCTCAGACGCCGATGTTCTGGTGCGCTACTTGCAACTACAGAATGATTTCTTTGCATACGGCGCGTACTCAGTATCTCGAGCGATGACGCACGCCAATGAAAAAGCCTATCTGTACTACTTCACTTACGCGGAAACAGGTAAGCGGGCGAACCTTGGTGCGTATCACGGCGAAGAACTGATGTTTTTGAGCGATGTATTTCGGCCTGATTGGGAGCACAACCGAGACGACGAAAAGTTAGGGGAAGCGATACGCGCGTACTGGACGCAGTTCGCCAAATTCGGGAATCCGAATGGTTCAAGCCTGACCGCGTGGCCCGCGTATGATCCGCACGTAGAGCAATGTCTCGAACTCGGCCGCACAATTGTCGCTCGCCCAATTCGACACCAGTCTCAGCTTCAGGTCCTCGAACATATAAATAAGCAAATCTTCGCGGAAACGGCGAACACCCAGCAGGAACCCAGGAAAAATTAAAGTGTAGGAAGCTTACGGCTGGAGCCCAGCGGAAAAGCGGCGTCGATACGCGCAATCTCGGCTTCCGTGAGATGGAAACTGCCGGCCCCGGCATTTTCGGCGGCGTGTGGCGGGTTAGACGCCTTCGGAATCGCAAAAACAGATGGCCGCCGTACCAGAAACCTTAGCGCGACCTCGCGAGGGGTAGCGTTGTGTGCGGCGGCTATCTCCTGAAGTACGCGCCCTCCCGCAGTTCGCGATCCGGGGAAGCGGCAGTGTCCAAACGGGCTGTAAGCCACCACCGCGGCGCCATGCTTTTCACACCACGGAATCACCCCGTGCTCGATATTCCGTTGCTCCAGGTTATACAGAACTTGGTCGCACGCCGGATGTCCAGCGCCCGCGATCTGGCGCACTTCTTCCAGAGCGGAAAGGTCGAAATTGCTGACGCCCCAGGAGAGAATTTTCCCTTCACGCCGCAACTGCTCGAAGGCCGCTATCGTTTCGGACAGCGGATGCGAGCCTCGCCAATGCACGAGGTAACAATCCAGCCGGTCAGTATTCAAACGGGCGAGCGAGCCTTCGCAAGCAAGGATCGTACCGGCGCGAGAAGCATTGTGGGGAAGAACTTTAGACACGAGAAATACTTCATCGCGCCTGCCGGCAATTGCTTCGCCTACGATTTCCTCGGCTTCGCCGGATCCGTACATCTCCGCAGTGTCTATGTGATTCATCCCCAAATCGAGGCCCAGGCGCAGAGCGGCGATCACGCCGGCGCGGTCTCCACTTTCGATGTACCACGTTCCTTGACCGATTACAGAGACCTCGCGTCGCGTTGTTCCAAACTGCCGCCGTTCCATTCCTTTACCACCTGCGGGATTTGTTTCAGATCTTTTCGTGCTCGTCCCAGTTGCTCTCATGATGCTGTCACCGTCCCCGCCTTGCCTCGAGATTGTTCGAACAGTTTGATCATTTCACGATTGAATGCGGGTATGTCGCCGGCCTTGCGGCTAGCCACAAGATTACTATCAACAACCACTTCTTCGTCAACCCATCCGGCCCCAGCATTCTCCAGATCAGTCTTCAGCGAAGGCCACGATGCGATCCTTTCGTCCGCGCGCTTCGCCGGTCTCAATAACGGTCCAGGGACCGTGGCCTATACGCCTTCCATTTCGAGATTTTGAACCCAATTTGTTGATGGTAAACTTCGCGCATGATCAACGGAGCGCACGTCCTGCTATACAGTGCTGACGCGGAGGCGGACCGAAATTTCTTCCGCGACGTTCTAAGGCTGAAGTCAGTAGACGCTGGACACGGTTGGTTGATTTTCGCGCTCCCGCCCGCGGAAGCGGCATTGCATCCGTCTGAGGGAAGCAGCCGGGGAGACGAGCATGCCATGCTCGGTGCCGAGCTTTACTTTATGTGCGACGACCTAAAGGCAACCGTTAAAATGCTGAAGGATAAGAATGTCGCCTGCGGGCCAGTCAGCGACGAGCGCTGGGGAACAAAGACGACTATACGCTTACCCAGCGGCGGAGAAGTGGGTCTTTACCAGCCTAAGCACCCTGTAGCCTATAATCTTAATTCCAAGTAGTACTCTTTGGATGAGCTTGTTTGAGCGGCAGTTATTCAGCCCGAAGATACAGGCTTGCAGCAGAGCCTCTTAGCCGTGCTATAATTTTTGACCCGCGCCTCCCATTAGGCTTTTCTGACGTTGGGAGCGAGGGAAAGCGGGCAGCGAACAAGATTTCGCAGGTCCGGGGGGTGAGTTTATCGCAGAACGGGGTGGGAGTAGTGGTCTAAAAGTAAACGAGCGAATTCGCGCTCGGGAAGTTCGCGTAGTGGACGAAGACGGGAATCAGCTTGGCGTGATGACCCTGTTCGACGCGATGAAGACGGCGCGAGAGGCCGGGCTAGACGTAGTGGAGATTTCGCCGAACGCCGTGCCGCCTGTTTGCAAGATTGTGGACTACGGCAAGTTCTTATACGAAGCCAACAAAAAAGCGCACGAAGCCAAAAAGCATCAGAAAAGTTCGCACATTAAAGAAGTGAAGTTCCGGCCTTCTACTGCCGAACACGATTATCAAGTTCGCAAGAATCAGATCATACGGTTCCTTGGCGAAGGTTACAAAGTGAAGGCCATGATCTTTCACCGTGGCCGGGAAATGGCGCACCAGGACGTCGGCCGCGCCAAAATGGACCGGCTGATGAAAGACATTGTGGACCACGCGCAAGTGGAATTCGGACCTCGGATGGAAGCCAATATTTTGCTGGCGCTGTTGGCGCCGAAGAAAGGCGCATCCTCCGCGGCTCCATCGACGCGTCCCGCGGCAGGTGGGCAGGCTTAGTTCCGCAGCTGAATTGCAACGCTGCCAAATCGGATGGAAGAGGAAATTGTGAAGAAGAACAAAAAGAAGAAATTGAAAACACATCGCGGCGCAGCCAAGCGCTTCAAGATCACTTCGACTGGGAAGATTATGCGCTGGCATTCGGGCAAGCGACACTTGTTGGGCACCAAGAAGCCCCGCCGCATGCGCAAACTGGCAAATGCGGTGGTCGTGAGTCCGTCGGACGTACGCAACATTCGGCTGGCGTTGCCGTACGGCATCGAATAGTTGTTGCGACCGCGCGAAAGCGCGAAGAATTTCTACCGTGTTAGGCAGAGCGTAACGGGTGCCTGCCGGCCGGTTGCTTCAGCGATAAACAAATCGCGCGAGCGTAACAGCGGTTCTACGAGACAAACCCGTCCCGCTATCCCGCAGAACTTCGCGGCTGGCTGGCCACGTTTGTCTCCCCGTGTTGTAATGGACCCCAAATTTTAGCGATTGCGCCTTAATGCCGCGCAATAGGAGATCAAGCTATGCCTCGAGTTAAACGTGGGACAAAACGTCGTGCGCGGCGCAAAAAACTGCTGAAGCACGCCAAGGGATTTTTCCTCACAAAGGGAAAACTCTATCGGTCGGCCAAAGAAGCTGTGAACCGCTCGTTGCGGTACACCTATCGTGACCGTCGAGTCCGCAAGCGCGATTACCGCACACTGTGGATTCAACGCATCGGCGCCGCCGCTCGCAACAACGGCATTACCTACAGCCAATTGATTCATGGACTGAAAGTGGGTGGCATCGAGCTGGACCGGAAAATCTTGGCGGACATGGCCGTGAACGATGCGGATGGATTTACCGCTTTGGTCGCGTCGGCGAAGCAGCATGTTGCGAAAGCTCCCGGGGATGCGAAGTCGCACGCGAAGCCGGAACACGTCCGCCACCGCGACGAAGGCTAATTAGCTCAATGATTTTGTAGCGGCGGCGTTCAGGCTGGCGTATTTTCTGTGTGCAGCGGCAGCAAGCGCCCACGGCTAGTGCGAGTCCGTTGTTTGATTGGGCGGCGAAATGTGTGCAACACGCATACTTCCTAGATGACAACGAGCGATCCTACTGCGCAAACCCTTGAGCAGCTTGGCGTGAAGACGCTCGAAGCCGTCGGGGAAAAGTTTGCGGAACTGCGCCAGCGATTCGACGACCAATCGTCTCTTCATTTCTCGAACCGCGAAAATTGGCAAGTCTTTTTGGTCAAATGGACGGGCCGCAAATCTGGAGTTCTGTCACAAATCACGAATAACTGGTTGAAGATGGCGTCGCCGGAGCTAAAGCCTGTCGTGGGGCAAGAACTGAACAAGCTCAAGGCGCATGTAGAGTCCATCATCGCGGAGCGTCAGCGAGCGATCGAAGCCGCATCCGAACAATCGGCCGCCGCGCGCGATAAAATCGATCTTTCGCTCCCGGGCATCGAGCGTTCTTTCGGTACACGACACCTGATCCGGCAAACATTCGAAGAACTCCAGCAAATTTTCATTGCCATCGGATTCAGCGTGGTCCAAGGGCCTGAAATCGAGACCCCTTACTACAACTTCGAAGCGCTTAACATTCCTGAGCATCATCCCGCGCGCGATAACATGGACACCTTTTATATCGAGGGTGTGCGGAATAGTCATCTGCTGCGCACGCACACCTCGCCCATGCAGATTCGCACGATGGAAAAAGAGAAACCGCCGGTTCGCATCGTGGTGCCGGGGAAAGTGTATCGCCGCGATAATCCGGACGCGACTCACGGCTACATGTTTCATCAGATCGAAGGCCTCGCGGTGGACACCGACATCACTTTCTGCGATTTCAAAGGCACGGTGGAATACTTCGCGCGCGAATTTCTGGGACCAAAAACTAAAACGCGCTTGCGGCCAAGTTATTTTCCTTTCACTGAGCCGTCCGCCGAAGTGGACGCCACCTGCCACGTGTGCGGTGGGAAAGGCTGCCGCGTTTGCAAATTTTCAGGATGGATCGAACTTTTTGGCGCCGGCATGGTGAATCCCGCGGTGTACGGCTTTGTGAAATACGATCCCGAGCGGCTTTCAGGCTTTGCCTTCGGCATGGGTGTGGATCGCCTGGCCATGATGAAGTACGGCGTCACCGAGGTGCCGCTACTGTTTCAGAACGATTTGCGTTTCTTGCGGCAGTTTCCCTAGAGCGCGATCTATACGCAGCGACCCGGCCGAGACACAACACTGGAATTCTCACGAGTTTTGGACTGAGCTTCAAACCATGAAGGTTCTCTACAACGTTCTCACAGAATTCGTTGACATAAAGGCAGCGCCTGCTGACCTTGCCTCGCGTCTTTCCCTCGCCGGAGTTGCTATTGATTCGGTTGAAGACTCGGCGGCCGGTCCCGTCCTGGACGCGGAAGTTACCGCAAACCGTCCCGATTGTCTCGGCCATTACGGCATCGCGCGCGAGGTTGCCGCGGTCTACCGTATGCAGCTCAAGCCGGTACAGCCAAAGCTTAAAGAAGTTGCAGACAATGCCGCGGACGCCACGCGTGTTGAAATCGAATCCCCGGACGTTTGCCGGCGCTTCACCGCTCGCATTCTGCGCGGCGTAAAAGTTCAGCCCTCACCGGACTGGCTGCGCGAACGGCTCGAGGCCATGGGCCAGAAATCGATCAATAACGTAGTAGACGTCACGAACTACGTAATGTTCGAATTGGGTCAGCCGCTGCACGCCTATGACTTCGATAAATTAAACGAACGGCGGATCGCCGTGCGGCGCGCGCGTCCAGGTGAAAAACTTTGCACGTTGGATGGTGCGGAGCGGACCCTCACGAGAGACATGTGTGTGATTGCCGACGCGACTCGCGCCATCGGAATCGGCGGTGTGATGGGCGGAACAGACACAGAGATTAGCTTCAGTAGCCACAATATTCTGCTGGAAGCCGCGTGGTTTGATCCCATTTATGTTCGACGAACCGCGAAAGCGCTCGGCCTGCGCACGGAAGCTTCTTACCGCTTCGAGCGCGGAGCCGATCCAGAAATGGCGGAGCTCGCTTCGAGGCGCGCTGCGGAATTAATTCAGCAGGTAGCCGGCGGCGAACTTTTGTCGGGCGTAGTGGATGTTTATCCCTCTCGCGAACCGGAAAAGAAAATCCAATTGGCGCGAAAAGAAATCCTGCGTGTGATGGGCGCGGATATTCCGGACCGCGGTGTGGAAGAAATTTTGAGCGCGCTCGGATTTCATCCTACCCGTGTGGATGCAAATCGTGGCAGCGACGGTTCTCTCGCAGCTGTTTGGGAATGCAAACAGGTTTCCTGGCGGCGCGATGTCACCCGTGGAATCGATCTGATTGAAGAAGTAGCTCGTCACTACGGTTACGACAAATTTCCGCCGCGCCTTCCACCCGCGAAAAAGCCGGCGCATCGTTTGCCGCACGCAGAGGCTCAGGACCGGTTGGTAGAACGCGCCATCGCGCTTGGCTATCACGAAATCGTAGAAATCCCGATTGCCGATACCCAACGCGACGCTCTGTTCCGTGAAGAAGGGATTCAACCTGCCGTAATTGGCAACCCGCTGGCGGAAGATGCATCGATTATGCGTTCGAGCGGCATCGTCAGCATGGTTCGCGCCATCGAATGGAACTTAAATCACGGAAACCGCGATCTGCGGCTGTTTGAGTTCGGCAAAAGATATGAGTTACGCGACGGAGCGCCCGTAGAATCAGCAGTTCTTACGCTGGGAGCCACTGGTTTGGCTCGCGAGAAAACAATTTATGAAACAGCACGAGAATTCGGTTTCGCAGAATTAAAAGGCGCCCTCGATCAAATTGGAGAACTAGCGGGCGGATTGGAATGGCAAGCCGGGGGACCGCCTTGGCTGTCGGCCGCACGTTCGGCTCATTTTTCTGCAAAGAACAAAGGCGAACAACTGGGCGTCGCCGGTCAACTCTCCCGCCGCCTCGCTGAGCAGTTGAAGTTGAGGCAGGAAGTATATCTAGCGGAGCTGAAACTCGAACCGCTGTACACCTGTATCGAAGCCACACGCGCGGCGCTCCGCTTCGTGCCTTGGCCGCGTTACCCTGCCGTCGAAAGAGATTTTTCGTTGGTGTTAGCCGATGGCGTCACATTTGCGCAAGTGGAACAAACGATCCGAGCGCTCGCTATCGCCGAGATTCAATCGATCGAAGCTGCTGACCTTTTTCGTGGTGGCCAGATCCCTGCCGGAAAATATTCTCTTATGATTCGAGTGAAATTCCAAAGCTCGCAAGGAACTCTTACGGACTCACAGCTGGCTGAATTCAGTTCCCGTACCGTGACTGCGCTCGAACAAAAACTCGACGCCACCTTGCGCGCAAGTTAGGAACCTGACGAAAATTGCTGGGCTGCTAAGGCTGACCCAAACCATCTATTTCGCATCAATATCATTTGCACGCTGGTGACCGATGGCCGACAATGGCGGAAGCTCAGCCGGGAGCGCAAAGTGAAAATAGAAATCTATGACCAAATCTATAACGTCAACGCGGAAGGTAATGAACAATACTTTAAAGATCTAGCTGCCTACGTCGACTCCAAGATGCGTTCCATCGCCGAAGAAACGCGCATGGTAGATTCCCTGAAAGTAGCCGTGCTCGCTGCGTTAAACATCGCCGACGAAACATTTACGCTGCGCCAGCGGCAGCAGGAAATCGACGGCCCGTTGCGCAAACGCGTGGAAAAGTGCGTAGCCATGGTGGAAAAAGCCCTAGAGCACACGAACTGATCCTCCCCTCAAGCCCGTTCTCGCCAGGCACAACTCGTTCGTGGCGGTACCCATCTACTATATGATTCAGTTTTGGGGCCTTCACAAATATCCGCAAGGTGGTTCGTTTTCCATCTTTTAGCAGAGGTCGAAAACTATGCGTGTACAGCGCGTGCGATTCGCAGTGCTTCTGTTGCTGGGATGTTCTTTGGGTGTAAAGGTGCCGAGGTGTAGCGGCCAAACGCCGCAGCAGCAGCCTGCTGTCCCGCCGGCGCCCAAGATACAACCGCCAGCGGCGCAATCGCACGGCGCGGTTCGCCTAAGTCTGGACGAAGCCATCCAATTGGCCCTTCAAAACAATCACAATTTGAAGGCCGCTCAAACGACCATCCAACAAAACCAGGCGCAAGAAATCACCGCGAATCTGCGGCCCAATCCCAGCCTGACCCTAGACGCGCAATTCCTGCCGATTTTTCAGCCCGAAAACTTTACGCTCAACTACATCGACACCACCGCGCAGTTTGATGTGGGCATTTCATACTTGTTTGAACGCGGGAAGAAGCGTCAGCACCGCTTGCAGGCAGCCCAAGACACGACTGCGCAGACGAGATCGACCGTTGCCGATAACGAGCGCACTCTGACTTTCAACGTGGCTTCGCAGTTCTTAAGCGTTCAGCTTGCGGAATCCACTCTCGATCTGGCAATAGAGGATATGAAGAGCTTTCAGAAAAGCGTGGACATCAGCCAGGAGCGTTACAAGTCCGGCGCCATCAGTGAAGGTGACTATCTGAAGATCAAGCTCCAATTGCTGCAGTTCCAGAGCGACGTCTCGCAAGCACAGCTCGCCAAAGTTCAGGCGCTCGTCGGCCTGCGGCAGTTACTCGGATACCACACCGTCGGGGCGGACTTCGACGTCTCGGCCGATTTCGACTACCTGCCGGTCACCGTCAAACTCGAGGACCTGCAGGCCAAAGCCTTGCAGAACCGGGCGGATCTTAGAGCCGCGCAACAAGGCGTGATCGCAGCGAAGAGCCAGTACGAACTGGCGAAGGCCAATGGGAAAGTCGATGTCACTGGCACGTTCAATTACGACCATGTGAGCGAAACCAACACCGGTTCGATTTTCGGAAGCTTCCAGATTCCGATCTTCAATCGCAACCAGGGCGAAATCGCACGTACGAATTACGCAATCAATCAGGCCCGGGAGTTGGAGCTGGCAGCGAACGACCAAGTGATGAGCGACGTTCTGAATGCTTACGAGGCCGTTCGCGATAACGACCAGGTGGTCACCCTCTATCGCTCCGGTTATCTCGATGCAGCGAAGCAATCGCGCGACATCAGCGAGTACTCCTACAAACGCGGTGCCGCAAGCCTTCTGGATTTCCTTGATGCTGAACGCAGCTACCGCGCTACCGAACTAGCCTATCGTCAGTCCTTGGCAGCCTATCTAACCGCGGTCGAGCAACTCCGCGAAGCCGTCGGAGTGAGAACTTTGCCATAAGCACCGCATTTTTCAGTGTCGAAGCGTATGACTGAACGGATCAATGGTATGACCCCTAAAGCTTTTAGGAAGAGGAAGCAGCCGCGCCGCGTTTCTTGACGCAACCGCCCATTCCAGCAGTTCGCGATACTGCTCGAATTCGTCGATATTTCCCAACCACTGGGTTCCACTTTCATTCGAAATTGTCACAATATTTGGAACGTCGCAGGGTCCTAAGCAACCGCTCATCGTGAGCTGAATCCGTTTCAATAAACCTCTGGCCCGCCACTCCTTTTTTAACCATTCAACCGGAACAGCTGGTCTTCCATTCGCCGTATTCCCGCAGCAACACCCTACACATACACTCACTTGCCCTAGCACGAGTTTCTTCGTCTTTAATGCTAACTCTTCCATGATTTCAACTCGATGGACCGTCCGGGTTCCAGCTCAGCTAGTCGCGGAGGACGATGGTGAAAGCGTCCCGCGAACAATTTGTTTAGCCGACGAAACCGACGGCAGTAACCTCGCTGAATTCAAGATAAAGGCCATTTCGGACGAAACATGAATAAAGGCGGCCAGTAGAGGATTCAGAAATCCAAAAGCGGCCAGGCCCACACCGACGCTATCCACCGCTAGCGTTCCAACAAAATTTTGCAGGATAGTGCGGCGACAGCGCCGCGCGGTCCGCAAGGTTTCAACGAGCTTCGAAAGATCGCTTCCAATTAGCACGACGTCCGCGCTTTCGCGTGCGACATCCGTTCCGGAGCCCATGGCCACTCCCACAGACGCTTGCATCAACGCCGGTGCGTCGTTCACCCCGTCTCCGACCATCGCTACGCTATGACCCTTTTCAATGAGCTGTTTCACGTACGCAAGTTTGTCTTCAGGCAAAAGGTCCGACACAATCTCGTGAACACCGAGTTTCCCGCCGATATCTTCGGCCACAGCCTTCGCGTCGCCCGTAAGCAGCACCGTTCGCAGACCCATCACCTTCAGCGACTGAATTGCACTGTGCGCTTCGGGGCGAAGCGTGTCGGCAACTTGCAGCGTCCCCAAAAAACGCCCGCCGCGAGCTACAAAAATCTCAGAGCCCAAGCCCCGGGCATTCATCCGAGCAGATGGGACTCCACGTTCAGTCAGGAAATGCTGGTTACCAACAACGATTTCTTCACTATCATGTATCGCGACGATGCCTTTGCCCGGCATGTACTCAAATTGTTCAGAATCTTCGCTCGGGATGCCTAGTTGTGCCGACTTCGCAAGAATTGCCTTGGCGATGGGATGCTCGGAACGAGACTCGGCAATCGCGGCACTCTTCAACAAGACTGCCGGAGGAATATTTTCGGCAGGGCATACGTTTATGAGCTCTAACGTGCCGTAGGTGAGAGTTCCGGTCTTGTCGAGAAGTATGGTATCGACTTCTCCCAGTTTTTCCAGATAAAGCCCTCCTTTGATGATTGCACCATCTTGTGCTGCCCGACCGATTGAGCCAAGGATCGCAAGTGGCGTCCCCGCGGCGATGCCGCAGGCGCCAGCCACGATGATCACTGAAATCGTCGAGCGAATATTATAGGTAAACAAAAAGGTCAGGATGGCTGCCGCCAGTGCAAAATAGACCAAATAGCCCGCAAGCCGGTCGGCGATTCCTTGAATCGGCGCGCGCGACTTCTCCGCAGTCTCAACGGCCTCAATTATCTTGCCGAAAGTAGTGTCGCGACCAACACGCTCTACGCGAATTTCGAGTGCTCCCGACTGATTAATTGTGCCGGCATAAACTATGGCGCCCGCTTGTTTTTCAACGGGCATAGACTCACCGGTAATTGGCGCTTGATCTACAAAGGAATGCCCGCCGACAACCTTCCCATCTACAGGGATGCGCGCACCCGGCCGGACAAGCACTTCGTCGTCCGTCGAAACTTTCTGAATTTCTAAGTCTGTCCACGATCCACTCCGCCGCACGGTCGCCGTGCTCGGCAACAGGTCCACTAGATGTTGTATTGCTTTGCGGCCACGCCCAACGGTGAGCCCTTCTAAGATCTCTGCGACCAGAACAAAGAGCGTTATCACCAGCGCGGTAAAAATTTCCCGGATCGCCAGAGCTGCCACGATAGCGATCGCCATCGACAACTCCATCGTCATGCGGCGTTGTGCAATGTTTTCATAGGCCTCGCGAAAGATCGGAAATCCACCCACAAAGGTACAAACTACTCCAATACCGGTAACGTACGGGTTTCTCGCTCCGTGCAGCAGCAGAATAGCGATCGCTGCTCCCGCTACGAATAAAACGCGGCCGATTTCCAGCCAGTTGAGCGGCCCTTCTTCGCCGTGACCGCTTTCATGTTCAGCAGAAATCTGAGAAGCTGTTAAATGATTCGTTGCGGGAAGATCTACTGCTTCCACTTGCATCTTTTTCACTTCGGACATGTGACACGCTCCGAAACCAAAGAATTTCTGCAATCCAACCGGCCCTTTCGCTATTTCAGATACGTTCTTACAAGTTCGATCAGCTCCTCGGCAGCTTTCGTCTGCGGTGAATTAGCCGCGCTCTGCGGCGATAACACATGAAAGCGCACGTGCCCCTCCATCACCTCGGCCATCAGGCCGTTCAGGGCGCCGCGGCACGCAGCCATCAGCTGCAGCACGTCGGCGCATTCAGACTCCTCAGCTAGAGCGCGTTCTAGCGCGTCAATCTGGCCGCGAATTCTGCGCACGCGGAGCAGGAGTTTTTCTTTGTCTTTTGCGGTGTGAGCCATAGGAAGCCACTATACCATACTGTAGTATAGTAACTGTACGCACTTTGCCTGATGAAACCTGTTTTGGTGTACGAACTCAAATTTCAAGACGGCGATTGTGTTCTATGCTGCGTCTAACTATTATCTTGTGGGGGTGTTCGGTTGTCTAAGCAACGGCGAATGGCGTACCGGATCGTGGCTGTGGTCGTGGCCGCATTCGTACTATCTTTGGCGTTTCAGGCCGCCGGGCACTGGCACAGTCAATTTGAGGATCAACACTGCCGCGTCTGTCATTTCGCTCATTCTGTAACAGTTGACCTTTCGCATGCCGCCGTGCTGCCGGTTCCGCAAGCAGTGGCCTGGCTCACTCCAGCGAGGCCGATTGACCCCCAGCTTGAACTCGCCTTTCACCAGACCTCTCCCCGCGCGCCTCCTAGCCAGTCGTAGCCATCCTTAGTATTGAACTGAATGCGGGGCCTCGTTTTTCGCTCTTTGGTGAGCGATGAGCCCTGGCGAATTCCACCACAACGACTGAACCAGCCCAATGTGGGCTCACGGGAGATTCGAATGAATTGCAGAAAGCCACTTTTTCTAGCTATGGCATTGTTGGTAATCCTTTTCACCGCGAATAGCGTGCGTGCCCAATCAGCAGCCATTACTGGTACCGTAGTAGATCCATCGGGCGGAGTAGTTCCGAATGCCACGGTAACGATTCACAATCCTGTAAGCGGATTGCAACGATCGACGACAACCGACGCCGCCGGGAACTTCACTTTTCCGAATGTGCCATTCAACCCCTACCATCTCACCGTGAACGCAACAGGATTCTTGCCGTACGCCCAGGACGTGGAGATCCGCTCCGCGGTACCGTCCAATGTTCAGATCACGTTAAAGATTGCTGGCGGGACCAGCACGGTAACGGTAGAGGGCGGCGGTGACCTGTTGGAGAACGATTCGACTTTTCACACCGACGTGGACCGTTCGTTATTCGAAAAGCTCCCTCTGGAGAGTCAATCGTCGTCACTCAGCTCGCTGGTCACGCTGACAACTCCTGGCATCGCAGCCGACTCGAACGGCCTGTTTCACGGACTTGGCGATCACGCCGAGAACTCGTTCTCCGTAGACGGTCAGCCCATCACCGACCAGCAGAGCAAGGTCTTTTCGAATCAAATCCCGATCGATTCGATCGATTCGTTGGAAGTAATTTCAGGAGCGCCGCCAGCCGAATTCGGCGACAAGACCAGCGTCGTAATTGTCGCAACCACGCGTTCGGGCCTAGGCGTAGCCACGCCTCATGGCAGCGTGACGGCATCTTACGGTGCTTTTGGTTCTTCCACCGTAAGTGCGGATCTGGCATACGGAACTCAGAAATGGGGAAACTTCATCGCCCTGGGCGGCCTCAACTCCGGACGTTTCCTGGATCCGCCTGAATTCTCGGTTATCCATGACAAAGGCAACCAAGAAAATATTTTTGATCGAGTCGACTATCAAATATCGAGTGGGGACTCAATCCATCTGAACTTCGGCTACACGCGTTCTTGGTTCCAGACGCCCGATTCCTTCGAGGCCCAGAATGCCACCTTGTGGTTCGGTGAGGGCGTGCCCGGTCAGGGCGGCGTAGGGGTCAGCAATGGTGGGTTCGCTCCCAGTGCCGTTCAAGGCTGCACTAGTTCGCCATTCTGTGGTCAAGCGGTCGGCCCTACCGACCAACGCTCGAAGATCGGGACATTTAATATCGCCCCGTCATGGACGCGCTTGATCAGTTCCAATACGGTTCTAACAGTTGGCGCTTTTGTTCGCCGCGATGACTTCAACTACTATCCAAGCACGGATCCCTTTTCTGATCTCGGGCCGCCAAGCCTTCAAAGAGAGTCTGTCTCCCAGGATCGAACACTCACCAACGCGGGGATTCGCGCAAGCATTTCTTACGTCAAGGGCATCAACAACATCAAGGCTGGAATCGTCTACGAGCAAACATTCCTGACCGAGAAAGACAGCTTTGGAATAGTGGATCCCACCTTGAACGCGCCTTGCTTAACGATTGCGACTGAAACCCCCGCCATCGGCCCAGCGGGTGTCACAACGCCATCACAATGCGCGGCGCTTGGATTTGCTCCGAACGACACAACCAATCTGAACGCGCCTGCTAACCCTGCAAACCCGAATTTCAATCTCTCTTTCGCCAACCAATACCCGCTCTTCAATCCGGTATTGCTGCCATACGATCTGACGCGCGGTGGAACGCTATTTCGGACCGCTCAATCATTTCCCCTTCATACAGACGTAAAGGAGCTCGCGCTGTACGTCCAGGACACCATCACTTGGAAAGACTGGTCCTTCAATCTGGGCATCCGTGGCGACAAGTACAATGGTTTGAGCACCGGTGGCCAAGCGGAGCCTCGCCTGGGCGTCGCTTACAACGTTAAGCAGACCAATACTGTTCTTCGCGTGTCCTATGCTAGAACCTTCGAAACTCCCTTTAACGAAAATCTGGTGCTCTCCAGCATTGGCTGCACCAACGACGTGCTCAACCCTCTCCTCGGATGCTTTGCCAGCTCTACGAATCCGATCCAACCCGGCTTTCGCAATGAATTTCACGCCGGCTTGCAACAAGCCTTTGGGAAGTATTTTGTCCTCGACGGCGAATACATCTGGAAGTACACGCACAACGCTTATGATTTCAGCGTGTTCGGCAATACTCCGATCACTTTCCCGATCCAGTGGGACCGCTCCAAGATCCCTGGATTCGCAATCCGCGGGTCCGTCCCCAATTTCCACGGTTTGACGGCTCTCGTTGTAATGTCCAGCGTGGCTGCCCGCTTCTTTACACCGCAGGTCGCCGGGGCCGGAGCAAATCCCACAGCGCCGACAGGCGTATTCCGCATCGATCACGACGAGCATTTCAATCAGACGACGCACCTGCAATATCAGCCTTGGAAGAAATATCCGTGGGTGGCCTTCAACTGGCGGTACGACAGCGGTCTCGTAGCTGGTGCCACTCCTTGTTTCGGATTGGAATCAACTAACACTTGTCCCGGCTCCGTCCTGATTGGCGGTGTGCCGAACGTGAGTATGGTGGCCAGCAACGTCGGCTCGATTCCCTTGTCCGCAGATCAGGAATTCGAAGCCGGGTTCACCTGCAACGGTGTGCATGCGACTCCCACAACGCCTCTTCCATTCAATTGTCCCGCCTCCGAGTTTGGGTCAACGCTCATAAAGGTACCCGCGCCAAACAAAGAGAACGACGACAAAAATCCACCGCGTATCCAACAGCGTAATTTGTTTGACCTCGCTGTGGGCCACGACAATCTATTCCACGGAGACCGTTACAAGTGGAGCGCGCGGTTGGAGGTGATCAACCTGACCAACAACTTCGCGCTGTACAACTTTCTCTCCACTTTCAGCGGCACGCATTACGTAACGCCGCGTGCAATCACGGGTACCGTCGGCTTCCACTTTTAAAGGTGGGCCGTCTGTAAACAGCGCGGGACTGATTTTGTAATCGGTCCCGCGCCTTACCCTCGTTGTTTATCCGCGCGAATCGATCCCATTTTGCGCGCCGACGCAATCGACGCAATCGACGCAATACCCTTCCTTGACGCCTATCTATTGCTTTTGTTAGGCTGCCTGACTACTCTCTGCGTCGCAGGCGCGATGTCAAACGCGATGACAGAGTTTTAAGCATTCCCTTCCCCCTGGGAGAGTAATGGAAACATCTTCCGCTCTTTTTGAGCTCGCGAGCGTGTCGCTAGCGTGTCGCGATCAAGACACATTACTCAAGACTTTTGCCGCTCGAGTGGGCGCCACACTCGGAGCGCGTGCCGTGCTCGTTTGGATCGCGAATCCAACGGGCGAAGATCTGGTTTGCCGCATGCGCTGGACCGAACCCGGTGAACGCCTTCATCCGAGAGACTTGCCAGCGAGCGGAGGGATGCTGGGAATACTATATCAATCGGCCGCCACTCGACGTTTGCCTGCCCGTGAAATCTCGGTAGAGGATCTCGAGCATCTTGACGAATTCAGCCGCACGCGCGTGAAATCTGCGCTCTATGCTTCTTTGCCAGGCGTGCAAAGACCTGAAGGGGTAGTAGAAGTCCTGAATAAACGCGCTGGAGAGTTTACCGCTGAAGACGCTCACTTTCTGGAAGAAGCCTGCCGCCTGGCGGGCGGCGCTTTAACGAATTTGGACGCGATTGAAGCCGAGCGCCATGCGCAACTCTCCACCCTCGAACGCCTCACCGCCCTTTACGATCTCGGCCGCACGTTCACATCGACTTTAGAACTCGAAGAACTCCTTCCAATCGTCGCTGGTAAGATTCGCGACATTTTGGGGGCCGGCGCTTGCAACTTATGGCTCGCTTCTGCGGACGGAGAACAACTTACCCTTGCGAAACAAATCGGAGAAGATCCCACAATTGAAGAAGACGCCACCGCACCGTTGAATGAAGGCCTTCTCGCCGACATCGCACAACAAGCCAACCCCAAACTGCTCGAGGATCCCAGTGAAGAACCTGCGCTCGCCGAACGTATTAAAGCCGGAGGCGATTTCGAAATTCAATCGTGGATGGGCGCTCCCCTTCGCAAAGACGACGAAGTTCTCGGCGTCGTTGAAATAATCAACAAGTCCGACGGCACGCTGTTCAACGAAGATGATTTGTTTTTCCTTTCCAGCATCAGCGAGCAAGCTGCCGTAGCGCTGCATAACGCTAACTTGCTCGAATCCGAGCGTAAGGTTCACGCCCTCGACGCGCTTTTGAAGATTTCACAGGAAATTACCTCCACCCTGGATCTCGATCACGTGTTGACCACTGTAGTCGCGCAGTCTTCCAACGTGGTTCCCTTTGAGAGTTGTGTGATTGGATTCTACGACCGCGGACGCTTCATCCTGGGTGCCGTGTCAGGTGAAACCGAAGTTCCCAAGACTCGGGAAATGAGCGACCTGCGCGAGCGCATGGAGTGGGTGGCCGAGCAGGAAAACCCCGTTTCGGCAAATTTGCACGAAGATGGCTGGCAATTTGACCCCGATGAAACGCGAGCGCAGGTCGTCTCGTTTCTCGAAGAGCATGGGCATCAGGGTTTCTATGGTCTGCCATTACGCGACGACCAGGGAACTCTCGGCGCGATGATTCTTCTTAGCAATGAGCCCGATTTCCTTTCAGAAAGCAATCTAGAGACGCTGGCCATTCTCGCCAGCCAGACCACCGTGGCCATACGCAATGCGCAGCTATATCAGCAAGTGCCGCTGGCGAACATCTTTCAACCGTTCGCCCAGCGAAAGAAAAAATTGATCGCGGCTATGCCCAGAAGCCGGGTAGTGGAATATGCCCAACGCGCCGGTATCGTCGGGGCCCTTCTGATACTCATTCCTTGGCCCATGCGCGTGGGCACCGACGCAACCGTAGTCCCGGCCGACCGCCGCGTCGTGAGCGCGATGGAAGGCGGCACGGTAAAACAGGTCTTCGTACACGAGGGAGATCTGGTAAAACCCGGACAAGTACTGGCGCAACTCGATGACAGCGAGGATCGCGTGAAATTGGCGGAAGCGGAGGCTTCCTTGTCTCAGGCACGCCGCGAATTGGCCGAAGCCGAATTTCGAAACGATCCTTCCGCTGCGGGGCAAGCGCAAATTCGCAACCAACTGTACTCCGCGGAAGTCGCGCTGGTGCAGCAACGTGTCAACGAAGCGCGATTGACTTCACCAATTAGCGGCATCGTGGTCACGCCGAAAGTGGAAGAAAAAACCGGCACCATGCTAAAGGCAGGCGATCCCTTTTCCGAGATAGTCGCCCAAGACCACATGGCTGCGGAAATGAGTGTTCCGGAGACAGACCTGGCCCTCGTACGGCCGGGACAAAACATAGCCCTGAAGTTGAATGCTTTCCCGACAATAACATTCAAAGGAAACGTGGAGCGCCTCGGCGCTAGGACCCATACCGACTCCGGCGACCAGTATTTTCTGGTGCGTGCTATATTCGAAAATACTGGGGGAAATGCACGTGACGGAATGGTCGGAAGGGCGAGAATTCAGTCACATGGCGGGTGGTTCGGCAGTGGATGGTACCCGATAGGCTACGCCATTTTGCGCTCGCCATTCCGATGGATTTGGCAAAAGGCGTGGGCCTGGTTGCCGTAAGCAAAGAGGAAATTGCCCTTATGAAACGCGCTTTACTCGTCTTGATCGCAACCATCGCTCTTAGCGGGAACGGTTGCGACAAATCTTCAGTAGCATCTAATGCCAAGGTTGCGCCGGAAACGCCGGCAAACTCAGCTCCTTCCCAACCAACCGCAAATACGGGAACCCCGAGGCCGTCCGAACCTGGTGATATCCTAAGCATCCTTACAGTAGAACATCAGGTAGATCTCTCATCGCAACGCGATGGCGTCGTAATTTCCGTGCTGAAAGATGAGGACAACGTTGTAAACACGGGCGACATACTGGGCCACCTGGATGACCGAACTTTGCAACAGGAACTCATCAAAGCTCGCGATGATCTGAAGGTCACCGAAAACAACCTGCAATACAAAGCAGCCGAATTGAAAGCTAAAGGCGCGGCCTACCGCCGCCAGCAACAATTGCGAGAAGCAGGGTTATCAAGTCAGGCCGATCTTGAACAGGCCGAATTCGAAGCCAAAGGCGCCGAGTACGATATGCACGGATACGAAGCCCTGGTCGAAAGCGGCAAAGCGGAAATCCATCGCCTTGAAATTGAAATTGATCAAACTGCTCTGCGCGCGCCATTTTCGGGTGTAGTGGTCCGCCGTTACATTCGAGAAGGCCAAGCCATTGCAAAGGGCGATAAGTGTTTTCGCATTAGCCAACTTTCTCCCCTTCAAGTCCAATTTCAAGTTTCTGAGTTGGCTGGCCCCCGTCCTGTTGCGGGCGCGCCGGTGGGCTTGGTCTTGTTAGACGGTTCGAATCGGCCGTTGAATGCGAAGGTCGTGAAGGTCAGTCCTACAGTGGACCCCTCCAGCGACAGCTACAACGTAGTGGCCCAACTTACCGGTCCTGGACTCGAGAATCTGCGCCCCGGAATGGCCGTGCGAGTTGGATGGCCAGGAACTTCGCAACCGAAGCCCTAAAAGGATTGTCGATCGATGCGTTTCGGCCCCACCAGCCTTCAAGTTTCCAGCGTTCTCGCAAAAGGGCTCAAGCGCCCCAAACTCCGCGCCGACCTGCGTATCAGCGAACAGACGGTGGCGGGCGAAGTCAGTTACGTAATCAAAAACCGCGAGACCAATTCCTATAACCGCTACGGAAGCACGGAATACCAGTTGTTGTCGCTTTGCGATGGCACGCGTACACCCGCGGAAATCGCCCGGGCCATGTCCGCCGACGACCCGGAATCGCAAACCAGCGAAGCCGAGGTGCTCGAATTTCTCGATTCCATCGAACCCACCATGTGGGAACGATCGATCGGTGAGAAAAACCTCGCGGTTTTGGAGCGAATTCGCGACGAACGCAAAGGCCGTATCGATCAGTCGAGTGTCCTTTACATCAGCTTCAAAGCTTGGAACCCGGATAAAACCCTGGCGAAATTAGACACCTATCTTTGGTGGATGTTTACAAAGAGTTTTGTGATCTTTTCATTGTTTATATTCGTCGTCGCCGTTTACCTGCTAGCGGGCGATTGGACCCGCGTTCAGCAGGACACCTCGGCCCTATATAATTTTGCCAACAAAAGCGCGTATGACCTCTGGGTCTTCTGGATTCTCCTTCTGGGCCTAGGTGCCATACACGAATTTGGCCACGGCCTCACCTGCAAACATTTCGGTGGGGACGTCCATCAAATGGGCTTTTTGCTCATCTATTTTACTCCCGCGTTTTTCACCGACACCACCGACATCCTCCTCTTCAAAACCGGCGCTCCGCGTCAATGGGTTATATTCGCCGGAATCTGGATTGAGCTAGTAATCTGCGGTTTGGCCGCCTTGGTATGGCATTTCTCCGCGCCCGGCTCGCTGGTGAATGATTTCTTCTACAAGATGATGCTGCTCAGTGGAATTCAGGGTGCCGTTGTTAACCTGAATCCATTGATCAAGGCTGATGGCTATTACGCGCTTTCGCAATTCTTGAATATCGATAACCTTCGCGAAGAATCCTTCGTTTTTCTTGAGGCCTGGGTTCACAAATACATTTTCCGACGCGACATCGACCTCCCACCTGCTAGCAAGCGCCAACGACGCATTTTTTTCTTGTTTGGAGTCTCCGCCATCGTTTACAGCACCTCGCTGCTAATTCTTGTGCTTCTCTTCGTCAAAAACGTATTGGTGAGCAAAATGGGCGACGCTTGGGGCTATGTTGCAACCCTTGGCATCGTGTATTTCTTTGCCAGGAAAAGTTTGCGAAAGGCCGTGCCGGCGGCTCGCGCTTGGATACGAGACAAAAAGGAGAAATATATGGCCTGGAAGATCACTCGCGCACAGGGCGCTTGGGCGCTGGGATTGATTCTCCTATTCCTGCTACCTCCTCTTTCATCAAAGATAACCACCGACCTAGTCCTCGAACCGGGAAAAGACGCGCGGGTTAGAGCTTTGGTGGAAGGGAGAGTCCAAAAAGTGTTTGTCCATGAAGGCGATCAAGTCAAAGCCGGCCAATTGCTGGGCGTTTTGGAGAACCCTGAAGTGAATGCCGACGTCCAATCGCTCCAGCACAAGCTGGCTATCGCTAGCAGCAACCTGCGCACTAACCAGGATCGCTCGGACCTCGGTCAAACAGCACAAGCGGTACGTGATCGTAAGCGGCTCGCGCAAGAACTGTCGGTAGGAAAGAACAAAGTGCAGGGACTCGAAATTCGATCACCCATCGATGGTACCGTCGCGACCCCTAACGTGGACCAGGAAACCGGATCATACCTGTTGGCCGGCGACGAGTTTGCACACGTAGTCGACCGAAGCATCATGAAAGCTCGAATTCTGGTACAGGATCGCGAAGTTCAAGATGTTCAACCAGGCGCTTCCGCAAAAGTGAAAGTGTTGCCATATCCTTTTCGCACTTACTCCGGCCACATCAATAGAATACTTCCGGCTGCGGCCCTGGACCATCCCGTCACACAAACCGAAAAACTCGTGCGTTTAGGCCAGGACTTGACAAATTACCTCGCAGTCGAAATGGACGTCCCGAACTCAGACGGGTCCCTGATCGAGGGCATGACCGGTAAAGCAAAGATCACGGGGAATGAGGAATCTTTGGCTTGGCAGGCGGGAAAAGGAATATGGCGTTGGCTTCGTTCGCAATTCTGGTAGAGACTGCGAATATCGTGTAGAAGTAAAAAAGGGCCGCCGTTCCTGGGACGGCAGCCCTTTTGGTACTGCAACTGCTAACCTGTGGCGGGCATTGAAGCCCAGCCTTACAAAGTTAGAACTTGGTCAATGGCTTGTAGTGGTTCAACGGCTTCACTGTTCCCAGCTTCTTTCCCTTTTTCACCGGCTTTGCTTTTGCCATGTTCGTAAGTCTCCTTAGAACTTTTTGTTTTCCAACTTCCTACACTGCTGCTAGTGCAATCTACGAACCAAACCAGGATCGAGTGCTCCTGGAATTCCCGCACCTGATTTAAAAGCACTTACCGGCATTAGGCACAAATAATGAAGAACCGGCGGTGACCGAAAGTGTTTAATTTTTTGTGCTGAAGTTGAATAATTCAACAGAATAGGCCAAAACTCCATGATGGTCGCAAAGCATCCGAACGTTCCGGAGGCATGGCCTCTAAGTCGCGGATTCGAAAACGGGTGGGGAAGTCTTAACCAAAAAAAAGCTGCCAACCTTTCGGTGACAGCCGCATTCTGTAATCGTTCTGCTAGTGGTGAGAGATCCGAATAAACCTCGCCTGTGACGCGAAGCCGTAATTAACTACTTCCAAGCCGTTCGTGTGAGGGGTTTCGTTGGTTCCAGATTCTTTGCCTTCTTTAAGGGCTTCTTTGCCATACTTTTTCTCCGAGGGGATTGGCTCGATTGCCGAGCTCCTACACATTTTACCTCAATACGATGAGGGTCTTCGTCTGCTCCAGCTTTTTTGCCTTCTTTAAAGTCTTCTTTGCCATGTGATTTTCTCCCAGACGCCCGCGTTTAACGCACGGTCCTCTTAGTGCAAACATAATACCAATGTCAAAGAAAAACAACGCCGTCGTTAAGTTAAGGATTTAAAAGCTGTTAGAAGAATTGCGCAGTTCCATCAGGTGCAAAGCCTGTCGTCATCTGTTGAAATTCTCAGCGGATCGATTAAAAACTCAATGCTATAGATTGTATTTACGACATAGATAGTTTAGACGGTTCCGATCCACGCCGAGTAATTTAGCCGCTTCTGCCCTCACTTGCTTGGCCTGCTCGAGAGCTTCTTGGAGCCACCGGCGTTCAAATGCTTCCATTTCCTTCTCCAGGTTGATTCCGCCGGAGGGCAGCCGAAACCGGTTCCGCGAATCCCGGCCGGAAGCCTGTACGATTTCACTAGGGAGGTCTTTCAGCGAGATCACCTCCCCGTCGGTCATGATAACCAGCCGCTGAATCGCGTTCTGGAGTTCCCGGACATTGCCAGGCCACGGATAGCGCTTAAGGGCCAGCATCGCATCATCGGCGATACGCTTCAAAGGGAAGCCGTTGGCGGCACAATAGACGCTCACGAAGTAATCTGTGAGCACAGGTATATCTTCCACTCGTTCGCGCAGCGAAGGCACGAAAATCGGCACTACGTGAATACGGTAGTAGAGATCTTCGCGAAACCGTTCCTCCCGAACCATTTCCTCCAAATCTTCGTTGGTCGCGCTAATAAGCCTGAAATCCACCTTGATAGACTTTTTGCCACCCAATCGGGTAAACGACCTATCCTCGAGCACGCGCAGGAGCTTGCTCTGGAGTGCGGGCGTTAGCGTCGCAATTTCATCGAGGAAAAGGGTGCCTTGGTGGGCTGTTTCGACCCTACCTTCTTTTGTGGCGACCGCACCCGTGAAGGCGCCTTTTTCATAACCGAAGAGCTCAGCCTCCATCAAACCTTCAGGAAGCGCAGCGCAATTCACGCTAACGAACGCGCGATTGCGGCGTGGACTTTGCTCGTGAAGAGCCCGGGCAACCAGCTCTTTGCCTACCCCGCTCTCTCCTCGAATGATCACGTTGGTGGTCGCCCGGGCCATGCGCTTGATGGAATCGAACACGTGGCTCATGGCGTCGGTCGAACCGATCAGATCGCCATGCGCGCTCTTGCGGCTTATCTCCTGACGCAGAATGCGGTTCTCGCGCTGAATGTGTAATTTTTCAACAGCGCGCTCAAGTAGATGCCTAAGGACGTCTGTGTCGATAGGTTTAATGAAGTAGTCGTAGGAGCCTGCGTCGATCACTTTCAGTGCGGTGGCCTTCGTTTCGTCAGAACTGAGAACGATTACAAGCGTGTCAATTTCGCTTCCCACCAGCCGGCCAAGCAGCTCGGTGCATTCACGAACTCCTGCGTCGCCGAGCGGAAGACCTAGCAGAAGAACGTCCAGTTCAGAACCTTGTAGAAGCCGATAAGCCGCTTCGAAGTCTTGCCCTTCGAACACCTCAAACTGCGATCGCAGCGCGGATGCAATCTTCGAGCGCAGGCTGTGGTCGTCATCTACAATCGCAACTTTGGGCTTTGTTACTACCGGGGTGATAGTGGTCTCCGGCGGGGAGCTGACATAAATGACCAAGCCCGCGTCGAGCCGATTCTAGGGGCCAAGAGCGGGACTGTCAACGAAATCGGTCCGCCCAACTTGAGCCGGCAGTCACTCTCGAAGCCTTACGGTAAATCAGTGTGACGCCTTCCGCGGCGGCAGATATTTTTTATCGACCTTGGCGATCACCACATAATTCGGGTCCACCATTTCGGCCAGATGAACCGTTGCCACCTTCGAGAGCAGTTCGTAAGCGTCAAGCTCGGAGAGTCCGTAATCTTGATGAATCCACTGGATCAATTGTGTGAACGCGATGCGCAAACAATCGTCGAGCGGACGGTAAATGCCCACGGCCATAATTTCGTTCTGATTCTCGAAGCGCGGCCATTCGATACGCTGTCCCTTGATAACTCGCACGCGCAGTCGAACCCGCAAGGGCACCTCGATCGCGGTGCCGGCGATTTCGCCGTCGCCCATGGCCGCATGCCCATCACCCATGTAGAGAAGCGCACCCGGCACGTTCACAGGCAACAGAAGCGTGTTCCCTACACTAGATTCCGACGCGTCCATGTTGCCGCCAAACTCAGCAGGAACAACCGAACTGCGGGCTTCGCCGTTTGCCGGCGCGACGCCTATGCATCCCAGAAACGGATGCAGCGGAATTTTCACTGAGAAATTGGAATCGTGCGCTTGAAAAGTCGCCGTATTGTCGCCGGAATGGATCGGATAAAGCCATATTCGTTCGGGCAATGCAGGCTGGATCATTGGCGTGTAGTCAGTAGAGTTAAGAGCGCCAAAACCCGGAGCGAATGCTCCGACTCCTTGAGATGAGTTCACTTCCAGATTTAGAAATTCGACAGCGATCGCATCGCCTGGTTCTGCACCCTCAATAAAAAAGGGCCCAGTTAGCGGATTGTCACCTTTCACCAGCGCCAGCGTGTCGCTCGGTTTCTGAATGGCATCGCCGAACGCATCCAGCGTGTTTGTTTCTAGAATGTCATCCGGACCGAGCCGCGCCACGGAAGGCGCCACTCCGTAAACATACTTAACTGTTTCAAGCGTCGCGTGATATTTCACAACCGGATTTTCTTTCTGAGCTTCGACTGTTGAAGCGCAAATCGAAACGCTAAAGAAAATGGAAAGCACAAGTAATTTCATCAAGCGATCCTCCTAATCCTTACGCACACGAAATGGAAGGGCACTCTCGAACACTAGAACTCTCGCAACGGGTTCGCGGGTTCGATAGCTTGTACCTTATGTTCCACTACGACAACAAGACCCTTCCTTAAATTCGATTGCCTACCTAGGTAGATTTCTGGAACTGTAATGCTCTAAAAACTGAATCATCCTAGGTATGGAATCGAGGCCCGGGAAAGTTTGGCCATATATCCAGCCCGTGCGACTCCTATCCAAGGATGACCGTAGGAAACTCTATTGGTGGATAAAAGGGCCAGGTGCTGCGGGCAAAACGTATGAGATCACCGGCTCGAGGAAATTCGAGTCGTTTGCACGAGTATGAGCTCTTGGTTCTTTTTGTATTTTGGTTGCTAACGGGATATCCAAGTCCAGCGCAAGAGTCTGCCGTTCCGCCGTCAACAGTATCTGGAATCGTTCGGACTACTGAAGGTACCCCGATCCCCGGTGCTACAGTGCGTTTGATCAACACCGATACCAACAAAGTTTGGGTCAGTTGGACTGACGAATCCGGCAAATTCGAATTTCCCCAAATTGCAGCGGGACCTTACCGAATAGAGGAAAGCCAGCTCGGCTTCGCGCAAGCATCCTTGATAGTCGAGGTCCCCATGGTTCCACCCGGACCAGTTCCAGTAATCTTGCGTGTTGCGACTCTGGCTGAATTGTCCGCTGCGCCAGCTACTCCCTCGAATAAGCCGCATGCTCCCGGCAACAGAAGTAACGCCCAGAACCCCGCTGCGAACTCTGCGAACGCGCCAGGCCAAGGAGGAGCCCGAGGGCAATTACCGGCTGGAGCAGCCAACGCGGTTCGCGAGGGGCTGGCCGGTGGTTTCGAAGAAACTGAGCTCACTGGCGAGGGAACGAACGCAGCAGGCGCAGAAGCGAACGGCGCTGCGAACGCTGGACCGCAGGCAGGAGTTTCACTCCCGGCCACTGCCAATTCAAACGCGACTTCTGACTCATTCTTGCTGCAAGGAACAGTGGGTCAGAGCCTCACCTCTAACGGACCGGGAGGTTTCGGCGGCCTAGGGGGTATAGTGCCCGGCACTCCCGGCGACCAAGGAGGAGCTGGAGGTCGTGGCGGCCGCGGCGCCGGACAACTGTTCGGTCAAGGTGGAGGACTAGGGGGCGGCCCGGGTGGCGGAGGCGGTGGTACGGGAGGAATGTTCGGCGCACGCGGGAGATTAAACCGGCAAAGTGTAAACCGCGTGCGATTCAGCTTTTACGATCGCTACGAAAACTCCGCGTTCGATGCCAAGCCTTATTCACTCACAGGCAATCAGGTGCCCAAGCCCAGCCATTATGACGAACGTTTCGGCGGCAACCTCGGCGGGCCGTTAAAAATTCCTCACATTTACAACGGCAGCGACCGCACATATTTTTTCGTCAACTACCAGCATGAAATCCAATCCAGCGCACTGGACACCTATTCCACAGTTCCCACCGCAGCCGAACGTAGCGGAAATTTCTGCGGTCTCGGGGTCACCATCTATAATCCGTTTTCAAACTTCACCGGACCACGCACTCCACTCGGCAATGGTTGTCAAATCCCTGCGATCAATTCCGCCGCAGCAGGACTTCTCGCTTTTTATCCTATGCCGAATCTGCCGGGAATGGTGCAGAACTATTTGCTGCAAACTACAGTGCCGATCAATAACGACATTTTGAATCTCCACGTGCTTCACACCATCAATTCCAAGTTCAGTTTGAATGGCGCCTACAACCTGAATTCCCAGCGTCAGAATACATTTGGCAATTTCCTGAGTACCGCCGGAACTCAATCAACGCTGAATCAGGCAATCACACTCGGACTCTCACACAACTGGACTGCGCATCTGGTGGAAAGCACGCAATTGAATTGGAGCCGCAGTCGCGTTCAAATCCTAAGCGATAACTCTTTCAAAAATGACATCGCTGCAGATCTGGGAATATCAGGCGTATCCACCGAACCCCTCACCTACGGTATCCCGGCGATCAATTTCAGCAGCATTTCCGATTTGAACGATCCACTCCCTTCTCTCGTTCGCAACCAGACGCTCCGATTTGGAGATAATTTGCGGTGGGTGCGCGGAAAACACACCGTGACTTTCGGCGGCGAGGTTCGTCGCATCCAACTCAATGCCGACGCCAATCCTCAGCCGCGCGGCCTGTTCAATTTTACCGGCGTCATGACCTCACAATTAACTTCGACCGGCCAGCCGGTGGCGCCCAATCCTCAGACCGAGCCCTTCTACGAGCTCGCCGATTTTCTCTTGGGCGTTCCCTACAGCACGACAGTCCAGTTCGGTCCGAACGCCTACTTGCGAAGTTGGGATTTTATTGCCTATGCGCAGGATGATTGGCGGGTGAACAAGCAGCTCACTATCTTGTATGGCCTCCGCTACGAGACCGTTACCCCGCCAGTGGATAAATACAACCGAATTGCTAACTTGGATTTGAATTCCACGGCCACCGCTGTCGATGTGGTCACGCCGGGCGCGGTGGGAATGTTTAACGGCCGCTATCCGCAAGCGCTGATCCACGGCGATTACGGCAATTGGGGGCCGCGCATTGGATTCGCCTGGGTGCCACAAACGATTAAACCGAAGACAGTTGTTCGCGGCGGCTTTTCGATTTTTTACAACGAAGGAATTTACAACACTCTCGCCCAACAATACTTAGAATACGAACCTCCTTTCGCTACTTCGGAGAATCTCATTACCTCCGCCGCTCAAGTTCTGACGCTTCAGAATGGATTTCCCAGCACCAGCACAATATCCAACAAGGGCGGCGTAAATCCCTTTTACAAAAATGGATACGCAGACATTTGGACCTTAGGTACCGAAACATCGTTTACGCAAAATTGGATTTTGGATCTGACCTACACCGGCACGAAAGGTACAAATTTGGATTTGCTTCGCGCGCCGAATCGCGCTCCTTTGGGCACCAGCCCTCTGAACACACAGATTTCTTTGCGAATTCCCGGCGCCAATAGCTTCTATTACGATCAATCTGGCGCGAATTCAATTTACAACGCACTCCAAGTGCGGTTGGTTCATCGCTTCACGCGCGGTATTTCCATCCAAGGGTTCTACACTTTTTCAAAATCGCTTGATAACGCTAGCACCATCGGCGGAACCACACCGATCGTGGTCCAGCAGGATGGCAAGTTCGCCGCAGAGCGCGGACTTTCATCATTCGACGTCCGGCATCAGGTCCGCATGTTCTCCGTGTATGAGCTCCCATTTGGTGAACACCATCGCTATGGCAATCATGGATGGGCGGAACACGTTCTCGGCAATTGGCGGCTGCAGAACATCATTACCTGGCAGACCGGAAATCCCTATACGGCTTATCTCGGCGGCACAGCATCAGATAACGGGACAGGAGCGAGTTTTTCGCTGCGCGCGGATCAAGTCGGAAATCCAAACGTTGGCATTTGCGGCGGAGGACCGCTCACTTTTTTCAACACCGTTGCTTTCGCTACGCCGCCTGCCACGGATTATGGCAATGAACACCGCGGCTCGATCGGAGGCCCTTGCAAGTTTAATTGGAACGCCTCTCTCGCGAAATCTTTCCGGTTCGGTCCGCAAGAGCGCCATCACTTGGACGTTCGTTGGGAAGTTCAGAATCTTTCCAATACTGTAAGTTTTTCCGGGCTCGTCACCTTGTTGGGCTCGTCAACATTCGGACGTGTTACTGGCACGGGAGCCATGCGAACCATGGATGTTATGATCCGGTATAACTTCTGATGAGACACTTCGCTCAAAAAATAGCGTTTTCATTAGTGGCAGCAATCTTTTTAGCAGGTATCGTCCTAGCTCAATCTCAACAGCAGTCTCCCAATCCACACGCGCAGCCACCTACAAACCCATCGGCGCCTATCGCCGTACCCATGCCTGCGTCGCCTCAGGCTCCCAAACCGACGGTGCCTTCCGTGATCAGAGCCTCGTCCGATCTCGTGCGCATTGACGTCGAAGTAACAGACAAGTCCGGCAAACCCATCAAGGGATTGCGCGAGGATCAATTTACCGTCACCGATGATGGCAAGCGCCAGGAGATTTCCACTTTCTCGTACTCCGACATCGAAGGCATTGAGTCCGCAGCAGCGGCGGAAGACAAGCCCATTGTCGTGCCGGTGGACAACGAAGGACCAAATACGCCGTCGGCCAACGCGATCAGCGACCAGTTGCGCGATCGCCGATTGATTGTACTTTTCTTTGACCTGACGTCCATGCAGTCGGACGACTTGATCCGCGCGCACGACGCGGCGGCCAAATTTGTGAAAGAGCAGATGACCAAAGCTGACGTCGTCGCTGTCATCGCTTTTTCCTCAAAGCTAATCGTGCTCGCAAACTTTACCAACGACCGCGCAACGCTCGATAAAGCCATTGCGCAGTTAACCGTCACCAGCATTTCCGATCTTTCTAATCCGCTCTACTCCGCGGCGGAAAACGGTGAATACGACGTGCAGGAATATACCGGCGCGGCGTATACCCCGGATGAGACCGAATTTAACGTTTTCAATACGGACCAGAAGCTCGTTGCCGTGGAAGGCATGGCCAACGTCCTCAGCGCGTTCCCCGGAAGAAAAGCCCTGGTGGAATTCACCGGCGGCATCACTCAGCCCGGTGAAGAAAATCGCACGCAGCTTCGAGCGGCAACAGACGCTGCGAACCGCGCCGATGTTTCAATCTATTCGATCGATTCGCGCGGATTGTTCGCTACGCCGCCTGGTGGCGACACCACCGCGAATGCCGCCACGGGAACTTCCATGTTCACCGGCGCTTCCGTGTTTCATCAAACCGACCAGCGCGACGATTCGCGCGATACTCTCGCCACTCTTTCCACCGACACCGGCGGAAAAGCATTCTTTGACTTGGGAGATTTGAGCCAGGCGCTCCCGAAGATTCAGCAAGACAATACCGGTTACTACCTCATCGGCTATCGTCTGGGCGCCGATGTAAAACGCGATGGCCGCTGGCGAACGATCCGAGTAAAGGTCAACGCGCCCGGCGCCCACGTGCGTTATCGCGAAGGCTACTACGCTCCGCGCGATTTTCAGCATCTTCAAAAAGAAGATCGCGACCAACAGCTTGCCGACGCTGTCAATTCGGATAATCCCGTCGTCGAGCTGCCCGTCGCCGTAGAGACAGCCATGTTCCGACTGTCCGATCAGCAGACTTACGTTCCCATCGCCGCTAAGATTTCTGCCAGCGCTCTCGACTGGGCTGAAAAGCATGGTCACCGCCAGGCCGACTTTGATTTTGCTGTCGAAGTTCGCGCAGTCCCTTCCCGCCAAGTGGTCGCTCAGTCGCGCGACACTACCCAAGTGAACCTCGACCCTCAGCGTTTCCAGCAGATCAACCAAAAAAATCTGCTGTACCAGGGCGGTGTTGTCCTTGCACCCGGAAACTACCGGCTGAAATTTGTCGCTCGCGAAAATGAATCAGGAAAGATCGGCACGTTTGAACAGAATCTTTCCGTCCCGGCGGTCCAGCCGGGAAAACTGGCGCTCAGCTCTGTGGTTCTTTCCAGCCAGCTTGTTCCAGTGCGGAAATCGGCGGAAGTCCAAACGAAAGGCCAGGGATTGCGCGCCAAGCTGACCAATTCACCGCTCGAGATGAATGGAGAAGCGATTGTGCCTAGCGTGACTCGCTTGTTCGCGCAAAATCAAACACTCTATGTTTTCTTCCAAGCTTATTATCCGGGAAAAAATGAGAATAAAGAAACGTTTGACGGAAATTCGCTCCGCGCCGGATTAGTTTTCTTTCGCAATGGATTGCAGGTCAATTCCACCCCCTTGCTCGCGCCCTCGGAAGTAGATGCTAAGAAGTCCACGGCGTCGTTCCGCATGAGCTTGCCGTTATCGAAGCTACAAGGTGGGCGTTACACCGTTCAAGCTGTTGTCATCGCTCCCGGAACGCAGCATGCCGCGTTTGGCCGCAGCTACCTCGCGCTATTGCAAGCGCCACCGGCCCCCGCGTCAACGCCAGCTAGTAGTCCGACGAATTCTCCTCCAGAAATTGCAGCCCCCAAACCACCTTCACCCTAAACGCCGGATAGGTTGGCGAATTCCGGCATGTTTGGCAATTCGTCTTCAGATATGGCACGCTGGAGGGAGTGCCCACAAAAAGCATTACTCATATCCTGATCCACGATTCTTTTCGTGTAGGTATCACGATCAAAGGGATCGACGGCATTCTCGAAGCCGTCGGCGGTGTACTGCTGTGGTTTAAAGTCAACACGTTGAACTCGTGGTTGCAAGCGCTCTGCCAGCACGAACTCGCGCGCGACAAGCACGATTTTATTTTTTCTCACTTGAGTATTGCTTCGCAGAAATTGGCGAGCGGTAGCCCGATGTTCGTCTCGCTTTATCTTCTCTCGCATGGGCTGGTGAAGGCCTTGCTCGTTGTGTGTCTTTGGCTTAACAAGCTGTGGGCTTATCCGCTGACGATTGGCGTTTTTGCGGCTTTCGTCGTCTACCAAATCTACAGATTCACTTACACACATTCCGTGGCGCTCGTAATTCTCACTCTCTTCGATCTGCTGCTGATATTTCTAACCTGGAAAGAATATCAAGATCAGAAATTGCTGCACGCGAAGAAGAAAGAAGAATAATTAGAACTAACGGCGGCGTATGGCCTTGAATCGGCTTTTCGTGTAGATTTTCCTATCGTGACATCGCCGAACAAATTCAAAGTTGGCCTCGTGCAGATGGCTGTCAGCCCGAAGCCAGAGCAAAACCTGGCCCACGCCATCTCCCGCATCGAAGAAGCCGCTCGAGGCGGCGCGCAAGTGGTTTGCTTGCCGGAGCTTTTTCGCTCGCAATATTTCTGTCAACGCGAAGACACCGCGAATTTCGAATTGGCGGAGCCCGTGCCCGGACCCACCACAGAAGCTTTAGGTCACGTAGCGCAGAAAACGAAAACCGTCATCATTGCCCCCGTCTTCGAACGCCGGGCGCCCGGTGTGTATCACAACACCGCAGCAATCATTGACGCCGACGGCCGAATCGCCGGCATCTATCGCAAGATGCATATCCCCGACGACCCGGCTTATTACGAAAAATTCTATTTCACCCCGGGAGACTTGGGCTTTCGCGCGTTTGAAACCAACGCCGGTAAAATCGCCACTTTAATCTGCTGGGATCAGTGGTATCCGGAAGGAGCACGCTTGGCCGCCCTAAACGGCGCCTGCATTGTCTTCTACCCCACCGCTATCGGCTGGCATCCCAGCGAAAAAAATTCCAATGGAGAAGCGCAGCGCGATTCCTGGCGCACCATCCAGCGCAGTCACGCGATTGCCAATGGGGTTTACGTCGCGGCGGTGAACCGCGTGGGGCACGAAAAGCCTGTTGAAGGCGGAGACGGCTTGGAGTTCTGGGGCACTTCCTTCCTCTGCGATCCGCAGGGAGTCGTGATCGCCGAAGGTTCCACCAACCGTGAAGAAATTTTGTACGGTGAAGTGGATCTCGCACACCTGGAAGACGTCCGCCGCAACTGGCCTTTCTTGCGCGACCGCCGGATTGATGCCTACGCGGGCATCGAACAGCGCTTTCTCGACGAAAAGCCTTGAAGCCATCCAGCCGCATCGCCCGTCCTTCCGCAGAAAATACCCCGGCGGCGTTAGGCTTCCGTATGCCGGCCGAATGGGAACCTCATGAAGCCTCCTGGCTCGGCTGGCCGCACAATCCAACCGATTGGCCCGGTAAGCTTGAGCCGATCCACTGGGTTTACGGCGAGATCGTTCGGAAAATAGCGCCCGGTGAACTCGTCCGCATCCTAGTGAACTCGCCAGCACATGAGTTTCGAGCGCGAAAAGTTTTGAAAAGCGTCGGCGTTAGCATGAGCCGAATCCAGTTTCTCCGATTCCCTACAAATAGAGGTTGGACGCGCGATTTCGGCCCCATATTTATCAAACGCGACAAGCCCCGCCCGAAAGTTGCCATCGCTCGATTCCGTTTTAACGCCTGGGCTCGTTATCCCGATTGGAAAAAAGACGACGGCATTCCCGAACGCGCCGCTCGCCGATTGAAGATGAAAATGTTCCGCGCTCAACTCGGTGGCCGCGATGTGGTTCTCGAAGGCGGAAGCATTGACGTAAATGGCTCGGGCACAGTGCTGAGCACGGAAGAGTGCCTCCTCGATCAGAAACGCCAAGTTCGAAACCCCGGATTCGACCGCGGCCAAACGGAAGCAGTCTTGCGGGAATATCTCGGCGTAACCAACGTTATATGGCTAGGCAAAGGAATCGCAGGAGACGACACACACGGTCACATCGATGATCTGTGCCGCTTTGTGAACCGCCGCACAGTCGTCCTTTGCCGCGAAAAAAATCGCAAAGAGAAAAATTATCGGGCGCTAGAAGAACATTGGGAGCGCCTGCGCGGAGCGAGACTCGAAGATGGAAGCAAATTGGATGTTGTAGCCTTGCCGATGCCGTCGCCTCTATTTTTCGACGGTGTGCGCCTCCCCGCCAGTTACGCAAACTTTTACATCTCGAACGCCGCCGTCTTGGTCCCCACTTTCAACGACCCCAACGACCGCGTCGCTCTGGGGATCGTCTCGGAACTTTTCCCCAAGCGCTCCGTCGTGGGAATCCATTCAGTAGATTTAGTCTGGGGATTCGGCACCCTTCACTGCTTAACGCAACAGCAGCCCGCTCGCTCCTAGTTCACTGCAAATATTTTTCGCTTCTTTCCGAATATCAGGACACATTCGAACGCTATCCATCCTGCCCCATATACTCGAAATTTCCGAATTTACGTAGTTCGCTGTTACTAAACGCCTTATTTACAAGAAATCTTGGCGACGAACGTGCCATATGCGTTCGTGGGGGAAGTCAGCTTCATCGTTCGCGGCGCCCCATACATTCGACGAAAACTGGAGATGAAAATGCGATTTAGCAAATTCCTTATTGTAGCCGCTTTGTTCGCGGCTCCCTTGCTCCTGCTGCCCAGCATGCTTTCGGCGCAGAGCATAGTTACCGGAGCAGTAAGCGGAACCGTTACGGATCCCTCAGGCGCCGTTATCGTGGGCGCCACAGTGAATCTCAAAAACGTTGCCACGGGCGAGGTCAGTTCCACCAACACAAACTCCTCCGGAGGCTACCAGTTCCCATTGTTGAAACCCGGCTCCTACACCGTAAACGCAACACAGCAAGGATTCAAACAGTCCTCCATTACTGTAGACGTACTGCTAGGGCAGACTTCTACTGCCGATTTGAAGCTGGAACTCGGCGCCGGTAGCGTCACAGTCGAGGTCACCGGACAAGGCCAAGGATTGCAAACCGAAGATGCAAACATCTCTTCGAATTTCGACACAAAAATGATTCAGGAAGTCCCAAATCCGGGCAACGATATCACCTATATCGCGCAAACAGCGCCTGGAGTGGCCATGAACTCGACAGGCGGCTACGGCAATTTCACCGCCTTTGGTCTCCCAGCCACTGCGAACTTGTTCACCGTGAATGGAAACGATTACAACGATCCTTACTTGAACCTAAACAATTCCGGTTCGAGCAACCTGCTGCTCGGCGGCAATGAATTGCAGGAAGTAGCGGTCGTCAGCAACGGGTACACCGGCCAGTACGGCAGACAGGCTGGCGCACAGATCGATTACAGCACCAAGTCAGGCTCAAACCAATTTCATGGGAATGCGGTCTACGACTGGACCGGGAGGGCTTTAAGCGCCAACGACTACTTTAACAACCTCTTTGGCAACCCCCGGCCGTTCGAAAATAACAATCAATGGGCCGCGTCTTTCGGCGGGCCGATCAAGAAGGATAAGGCGTTTTTCTTCGTGAACACCGAAGGAATTCGCTACGTTTTTGGAACCTCCGCATCGGTGAGTGTTCCTACACCTGACTTCGAACAATATGTCCTCAGCCAAATTCCCACCACTGCGGTGCCGTACTACAACAACATTTTCAGTTTGTATAACAACGCACCCAACGTCAATCATGCTATTCCGGCCGCTAATAGTTGCGGAGCTTCGCTGGGCTCGTTCCCCGATCCAGTCACCGGCTCAACAAGCGCTACTTGCCTGCAAACTTTCAACAACTCAGGTTCGAATGGCAACCGCGAGTGGCTAGTCACCGGGCGCGTGGACTACTCTTTCAGCGAAAATGACAAATTATTCGGCCGCGTAAAAGTTGATCGGGGCGTACAACCGTCTTACACAGATCCAATCGATCCCGCGTTCAATGTCATCAGCCACCAGCCCCAGCAAGACGCTCAAGTAAATTACACACACGTTTTCAACCCGAACCTCATCAATAACTTTATTGCGTCAGCCTTCTATTATGGCGCACCCTTTGCAAGCAACAATATTGCCGCTGCATTGGCTGCCTATCCGGGTGTTTTGGTCTCAACAGATAGCGCTTTGACGCCCTTGGGTACCGGCTCCAGTTTCTTCCCGGGAGTCGCAACCTCCTTTCCCAACGGTCGCAAAGTGACTCAATGGGGGCTCGTAGACGACTTGTCACTGACCCGTGGCAACCACACCTTCAAAATGGGCTTCAACTTCCGTCGGAACGACGCCAGTGACTCGCAGGCCGCCGTGGGAACCCAGTTCCCCTATGTTTCCACGAGCTTGGCGTCCTTCGCCACTGATCAAGCCGATTTCATTACGCAGAATTTTACAAACTTTCCGGAGCAGCCAATCGCCTACTACAGTCTCGGCCTTTACTTCCAGGACGAGTATCGAGTGAATTCCAGGCTGAAGTTTACGCTGGCTATGCGCGCAGACCGAAACTCGAACGGGGTTTGTCAGTCTGACTGCGCTGTTCGGTCTGTCGATCCCTTCGATCAATTGGCTCACAATCCCAACATTCCCTACAATCAGATGATGTTGACCGGACAACACTCCATTCTCCGCAATGTTGAGAAAGTAGTGTTCGAGCCACGTGTCGGTTTTGCTTGGAGCCCGTTGGGACAAAACACGGTAATCCGAGGGGGCGTCGGCTTGTTCACCGATTTGTATCCGGGCTCTCTGCTAAACCTCTGGACCCGTAACTTTCCTTCGGTGACCGCATTTGGGCTAGCTAGCGCCGGAACGATTGACAATATCGGCACGGCGACGAAGGGCTCAGCGGCTACGGTCATCGGTGAGTGCCAGACAGTATTTCAGACGAATTATGCAGCAGGCGGAACAGCGTCTGACTTCCTGGCTAACGCACCCGCGGGTTGCGCCGTTCCGAACATGAACGACGTGGCAAACACACTAAAAAATCCAAAATATCTTGAATGGAATCTCGAAGTTCAACATTCCTTCGGCAACAAGGCGGTACTGTCAGTGAATTACGTTGGAAACCGAGGATATGACGGGGTCATTTTCAATCCCTATTTGAATGCTTACGCCAACAGCGGATTCGGCGGCCTTCCAACCGCGCCCATCGATTCCCGTGTCGGGCTAGTGCTGCAGGGAACAAACAATGGCATATCTAACTACAACGGCATTACCTTTTCTCTTCAGCAGAATACTTGGCACGGACTGTCTGGCCGGATTAATTACACTTACAGCCACGCCCTCGACGATATCTCTAACGGCGGTACGCTTGAACCCTACAACCCTGCCGACAGTTTGTTTTTCCAAATCAGTCCGAATAACTTAAGGCTCAATTACGGTAACGCGGACTATGACATCCGTCACGTTATGACCGGTAACTATGTGTGGCAAATACCGGTCAGAAGCGAGAACCGGCTCCTGAATGCAGCCATCGGTGGCTGGGAAGTCTCCGGAACAATATTCGCGCACACCGGCCTTCCTTTCAGCGTCATAGATGGCCCAACAGGATCTAGTCTGATCGCTGCTAACGGAGCTAACGACCAGCTCATAACCGTTCTCGGACAACCCATCGTCCCCGTGTCGCGTTCTTGCACCGCGGTTCTTAATCCTAACAACAGTTCTGCAAACGCGTGCTGGGGCGGAGTCAGCGCATTCTCCAGCGCCCCGACCAGTTTTGGGACGTTGGCACGCAATGCCTTCCGCGGACCGGGATATTTCGACACCGATTTCAGTTTACGGAAATCTTTCCGTCTTACGGAACGGCTGGGTTTCATGGTGGGAGCGAACGCGTATAACGTTCTCAATCACGTCAACTTTGCCAATCCAAATGTCAATCTGGCGGCTGGGCCAAATTTCGGCCTTATCACCGCTACTCAGAACCCTGCAACCTCGCCTTACGGTGCTTTCGCAGCAGCGGCCGTGGACGCGAGAATTGTTCAGGTCGTGGGAAGACTGACGTTCTGATTTAGAACCAGAAGGTATATGCGGAAGAGGGCGGCACCCTCCTCAGGGCCGCCCTTTTTTATTTTTAAAGTGTTTTCGCTTTCGAACTGTAAGTTTCAAGCAAGCCGCAATTTTAACGCCTCAAATCTTGCTCTCACACATAGAAAGCTCTTTGACTTGATCGTCCAGCGGTTGAAATATGAAGAAGTGGCTTCTCGGGGTGTCATGAATTCACTGCTTCTCTTGCAATCGCTCGGCTTCCAGGCCCCGTCTGCGAACGGCCTCCGCGGGCTGCAGCACGGGCCAGCGAAAATCTTTCGCGAAAGATCTGAAATCTCAGTCATGGAATGTCACAATCGCAGCGGCGTGACCATTGCTGGCCGTTTCCAGAACCATCTCATCATTCGGATCCGGTAGAGTAGCGCCATGGTCATAGTTAAAGTCGGCCTGCGCGAGTTCCTCGAACTTCCCGGAATCAGACACTCCCGTTGGGGTCATCCGGTCTATGTCCCCACGCCCGAAAGCGCCCGAAGGCAGCCAAGCTTTCCGAACGAAGTTGCCTTGAGCCCTCGCCAGAAATGCGACGAGGTGCTGGCGGCCGAGCTAACAGGAATACGTCGGCGTGACAAGGGCGAGCCCCGCTGAGATAATCGTCTATAGTAGGCTGGCCGTAGATTAGCGCAGTCGTGGTGTCTACTATGTACTCAACCGGCGGAGTTTCTTGTGACTGAGGTAAGGACGAGGGTGGCGAAGGGATCAGAGCGTGGCAAATTGCGCATCGGCGATGATTGGAATGCAATCCGCATTATTGCGCTCTCACAGAGCAATCCCCTCAAAGCGATCGCGGAGTTTGTCGAAAACAGTATTGATGCGCATGCCCAAAATATCGTTATCACCCGCGGTCGCGAGCACGGTGAACACTATCTAAAGGTCACGGACGACGGCGACGGCCTCCCGCGCGGTCCGAACGGGCTGCCTGACTTCAAGTACGTCGCGACGCATATCTGCGACTCGATCAAGCGGCACTTGAAATCGAACGGCGATGGAAACGGTATACAAGGGGAGTTTGGAATTGGCCTTTTGAGCTTCTGGACTGTCGGCGACACTCTGTCGATGACTTCTAAGGGTGCCGACCAGCGCGCCTACCAGATGACCATGCGCAGAGGGGATCCTCGGTACGCCGTGAGTGCGCGGCGCGCGCTTTTTGCCGAGCAGGGCACTGAACTCCGGATCAGTCCCCTGCTGGAGGGTATTCGTACTCTGAGCGGTGAGAAGATCCAGTGGTACCTGGCCTCCGAGTTGCGTGATCGAATCCGCGGTGGGCAGCTTCGCGTAACAGTGGTAGATAGGCTTGCGCGCAAACAATATCAAGTCGAACCGCGTCAGTTCGAAGGCCGCTTGCTGCACCAGCTACCGGCAGTTCGCTCATCGTACGGCGAGGCCTATGCCGAATTGTACCTCACGGAACCAACAGAGGATTCCCGTGTTGCCCTGACACGAGGTGGCACGCGTGTGATCGCGGATATTAGTGCGCTCCCCGGCTTGGAGCGTTCACCTTGGAAGTCTCGCTACATACAAGGTTTGGTCGACGTGCCGTACCTAATCCTCACACCCGGAACGCGTTCCGGAATCGTACACGACGAGCATTACGCTGCTTTTGTCGACAGTCTGGCTAAGCTCGAGGCTCACCTGATCGACCTGATCGACGCACAGCAGCGTGCCGAAGAAGAACAGGCCAATCGGGAGTCCCTGCGTGCCATCCAACGCGCGTTTCGTGAGGCTATGCTCATTCTGCCGCGCGAAGAGTACGATTGGTTTGATATCCAGTCCCGCCCGCAGGATCCCGGCGCCGGCGAAACGCTACAACGAGGCGTCAATCCCACAGATTCGAATGAAGAGGTAGCTTCGTTGAGCGCTGCGGAACCCAAGGGAGAGACATCCCCACAACGTCGATTCTTTGACTATGCGGGGCCTTTGCGCACAGTCGTGATTTCACCGACAACAAGCACACTCGCAGTGAAACAAAGTCGGCGTTTCCGCGCGCTGCCTCGGGACCGCTCGGGCCGGCGCGTCCAGGAGGATCTCACCTTTGCCTGGGGGATTGTGGAAGGGGGTGGCACGCTGTTGTCCACCTCGGATCAGGAAGTTGGCTTTGAGGCTCCCGATTCGCCCGTTCTAGTCCGGTTGTCTGTCACTGTTTCACAACGCGATATACGCTGCACTGCAGAGGCGTTGATCACGGTGACTGATAGTCTCGATATCTCCATGGGCGCTTCAGTCGTCAATGCGCGCGGATTGCCGGGTTACACCTTCGAACGGGCCGCTGGTGAGCTGTGGCGCTCGCGATTTGATGCCGATCGCAACTTGATCGTCGTGAACAGTGGCCACCGCGATTTTGTTTTCGCTACACGTAGTCGTGTGCTCCAGCTGCGCTATCTCGTGCGGCTCTTCGTCAAGGAGTTGGTGCTCAAGAACTTTGCCGGCATGCAGGCCGAACAAATCGCGGACCGGATGATTGAGCTCTCGCTATATGTGGAGGAAAAATTGAGATTCTCGTGAGGGCGGCAGACGTAGCTGGGGGACTTCACATGGGTCCTACCGAGACTTCCGGATTGGCGGATCCGAACCGGCTTCCAGACGGATTGCGAGCCAAGGATTGCTCGATACAGTGCTACCGACGCGGGGATCTGGGCGAGTAAAATTGTCTTCGAAGATTGACTGCCCAACCTGCAAACGCGTTCCTGGCATGTCCCTTGATCCCCTTCTGATTTTCTCGCCAAGGCGTGGTTCAGGTAGTTTCCGTTTGGTGAAGTGAACACCGTTCTGCGCGAATCGCTCGATCTCGGCATCCTAACCAGCCGGTGAGAGACTCCCTTTGTCGCAGACATTCGGCCAAACGACCGCTTTGGGCCGGTAGGATACGTCGCGAAAGCGAGCAGAGATCAAGTCCATTCATTCTAATGCATAGCATCGTTTTACCGGCATCGTCTTGCACGCCTGCCATACATGTAATACACTTGGTTCATGAAGACTATCACCGTACGACTGCCCGAGCCACTGGTCGCGGACATTGAGGCGGAATCGCGGGGGCGCAAGATCTCGAAGTCAGATGTCGTTCGCGAACGGCTTGAGCGTCCGGCCCGGCAGCGCCGCCGCACTGCCTCTCTGAATGCCATTGCTGATCTCATTGGATCGGTAGATGGTTTACCGGTCGATCTAACGACGCGAAAGAAGGAATATTTGCACGCCACCGGTTATGGCCAGAAACGTCCTCGTTGATGCTGGATTTGTCGTGGCGTTGCTTAGTAGCCGCGACGCTCACCACGACTGGGCCGTGACGCAGGCGTCTGAGATGCCTCCGCCTTGGTCCACGAGCGAAGCCGTTCTGTCGGAGGCTTTTCACCTTCTCGGAGAGCGCGGTGCTCCCAATCTCGGCGCCCTACTTCGCCGCCGCGCCTTGCTCATCGCTTTCACGCTTACTGAGAACGTAGAGCCAGTCGTGAAACTGATTGAGAAATATTCTAACGTCCCAATGAGCTTGGCCGATGCTTGCGTCGTTCGCATGAGCGAAACGCTTGCCAATCCCATCGTCCTCACGACCGACGAAGATTTCCGAGTCTACCGTAGACACAGCCGGCAAGTCATTCCTTGTGTGACTCCCGAATGATGCGCAAACTCGTTTGGTAGGGGCGGGTCGCCCGCTGAAACCAGTCGCAGCTGGTTGATGTGGAACGTTAGGAAATAACGATACCCTTCGGCAATGCACCGAATTCTCTTCGCGCTTTCAAATATTTGAAATGTTGGCCTTTACATCCCCGGACAAAATTCGAAGTTCAGCTCTGATCCAACAAACCGCAGCGGTCAAAAGTTAAGTGCCTTGTCTTACGTCGCTTACATCACACCTAGCTCCGACATTTTCGCTTCAGAACGGGATATTGCACCCAAGACCAAAAAACTGGATGCATGCAGAGTTGTTTCAAAACCTAAAGAGGAAGATTTGGCTCCCCGGGCTAGATTCGAACTAGCAACCCTTCGGTTAACAGCCGAATGCTCTACCGTTGAGCTACCGGGGATCCGTACAACGCATTTGCTTTCATTTTAATACAGACGGCGAAATCAAGCTACTTCGAGCATGCGTCCAACGTGGGTCCAACATCGCGATTATTTCAGACTCCCTGCCGAAATGCTCATTTTTGCCGGTTGATTCTCTGGGACTTAAGTTCTCAGTTCTTCATAGATTCGCAAGAGCATTCGGTGCGGAGACCGAATGCTCCTTTTTCCACTACAACATGGAGTCCCAGAGTTGCTTCTCTTTGCGTTCTCGCCATTCAGGTTGTAGCCGAAAAGGGTCCCTTTGTTGATAAGAAATAGCGGTGCAACGAGCCGGCGGTGCATTCCACAATGCCGCAGTATGAAACGAAAGCCGGCAATGCTTCGATCGGGATGCGGCGGCGAAAATCATCAGCTCACCCGGCATCGGAAGTCCCGAGAAAACGAGAAATTCGCGCACTCACTTGTTCCGCGAGATACAGGGCCATCCAGTGCTCCGCTTCCGGAATCTCTTCGACTTGCGCTTCTGGTACGAGCGCACCCAATTCCCGGCCATGCGCGACAGGAAAATGTTTATCTCGCCCGGCCCAGAGAAACAAGGAAGAAGCCTTGATTGCCGGATACGATTGCTGCAATTTCGGAAGGCTCCCCTGGTAGCCTGCACACAGTCGAACGACAAAGTGTCTCACTTCGCGCTGCTGGAAGCATTCCCATAAGTCGTCTCGCAATTCCTGCGGCAGCCTATAGCTGCGTGGCAGGAATGTTCGAATCGCCCGGAAAAAAACCGCGCGGGGCAGCCGCTCCAGCAGCACCCGGTTCCAGCCAAATCGCCGAAGCAAATTGATCTCCCAGGAAGTTTTTTCATCCCAGATCACGAGCGAGTTCATGACGACGAGATGACTCACCCGTTTCGGATGTCCGGCTGCAAACGCCAATGCCGGCTGCCCGCCCATGTCGTGACCGACGACCGCCGCCCGTTCGACTCCCCAAGCATCCATCAACGCCAGCAACCGCTTCGCCATGTCAAATGGCGTCGCTCCACCGGGCCAGGCTTCACTGTGGCCCATCCCGGGCCAGTCAAACGCAATCACTTCAAACTGCGTGGCCAACCTCGGTGCAAGCTCCGACCAGATCTGCAAATTATCGGGATACCCGTGCAGCAATATGACAGGCACTCCGCTTCCGAGCCTCGCCACTCGCACTCTCTTGCCGAGGTGCCTCTCGATTGTGGTGGCCAACATCAGGAAAGGTCCTGACGAACACAGTCCGCCGCCAACACACCGGAGATCGCGCAGAAGCTTACCCACTGGCCGGGGTGCGTGGCGCTTCCAGCCAAATAGAGCCCGCGCAGGTCCGGGCTCCGATGTGCCAGCCGCCCTTCGCGCATAAACTTCGCCGTCATCACTGGATTCATGCTGTCCCGGGCCAACGAATACTCCGAACCCCATTCCGCTGGTGTGCGTTTCGAAAGCACTCGAAACTCGGAAATACCCTGCTGCCACCATTTCTCCGTCAGGAGTTTTTCCATGTAGTGACGCTGTCCTTCGGGCCCCATCTTCTGCGCTTTCTCATGATCCATCGGTCCGAGCAAACGTGCTGCCGACCATTCATCAGAAACCTCTCGTTGATCTAGCGAAGCCGGACGAATCAGCAGGCGGCATCTCTCGGATCCACCTGGCAGCAGAAATCTCAAGTACGGCGGCCGCATCTCCCCTTTGATTGCCAAGTACGCGCACACGCCCGGGGATTGCAACAGGAGCCTTTCACAGCTTTTTCTGCTTCGTGGAGCGTCTTGCTCCAGTAGCCGCAGATAAGTTGCGATCCCGCAATCGGAAATCACCACATTCGCCGGCAGTAGCTCCCCTTGATCCGTCTCGACTCCTGTCACCCTTCCACCGCTCGAGAGAATCCGCTGCGCCTTGGTCGAATAGTGGAAATCAACTCCGGCTTCCGCAGCGGCCTTCGCCAGAAGCACCGGAATCGCGCGGATCCCCTCTTTCGGGTAAAAACAACCGACGGAATGAATCAACGCCGGAACGAATGCCAGAGGACTCGGCGCTTGGTCGGGCCGTTGCCCTGCGACATGTGTCCAGATCGAAAGCGCATCGACTACCGCTGGAGGCAGTTCGGACTCGCGGAATATTGCTTGGAGCGATTTCAATAGGAAACTCAGGTGATGCCAGCGTCCTCCACCAAGGAGCGACAGAGGTCCGGGCGCGGTTCGGTAGAGTAGCGGGCGCAGGGAAGCCTCGACCGCACGGGTTCGCTCGACGAAACGAAGGTACTTTTCTTCACTGCCGGGCCAAGCGCGTCCGAGTTCTGCGGCAGTTTTAGCGTCGCTCGCGTAAATGTTTATGGCCGGATGCTCCGCGGAGTCCACGCTATATACGTGATCGATTGCATGCAGCTCAACAGCGCTGCTAAGTGAAAGTCCAAGGGAGCTGAAGGCCCACTCTAGACCAGGACGATCCAGCAGGATGTACGGCCCGGCGTCAAAAGAGAACCCGTCGAACACGCACCCCGACGCAAGGCCACCAGGTTCCGCACGCGCCTCGATCACTCGTACGCGGAATCCGCCCTGCGATAATCGAAGAGCAGCAGTCAGCCCTCCCATTCCCGCGCCGATGATGATTGCTGCGCGTGTCACTGAATCATTGTCTTTCCCACCCCTCATTCTTCGCACTGGAGAAGTGCAAGCCAAGCAGCCTGCGCAACCCTCTCCGCAGAACCGTACGCGGAAAGGTCGCTTGTTCCAGCGGCGGAAAGGCAGTCTCATCCATCTCCGGAACAAACAGAGACCCTCGCCCGCTTCCGAAAACATAAACCGGATATGCAACAGCGCTCAGCAGCGTCGAGAATTCCGTATCGTAAGGCCCGCGCCATTCGCTCAGAGGTTCATCCGTCCCGACTACCTCAGTGCGCTCGCTTGGATCACCAAACCAGTGGCATGCCGCGCGCAAAATATTTGTTCGACGCGCGTCACTTACGCCCATATGCCGCGCTGCAACTAGATCGAGCGCTAATGCATCTTCGCTCGCGTACAATCTCTTCGGCGATTTCGGATGCGGGCATCCCATAATCCCTATCAGGCCATCGGCCGCTTGTTCGTACGCATCCAATAGCGCAAAGTCCGGAGGAAACTCATCGAGCAGCATCATCAGTGCCGTCTCGCGGTGCGCCTGCCGCTCCACAAACAAGAATTCGTCGCAACGTCCGCCCATCCATTCAAGATTGCCAAGGGTCAAGTAGGCCACTTCGATCGGATGGCTTCGCATCTTTCCAAACGAAATTCTGAAATCGGCCTCTTTCCAGGTCTGCGAAATGGTGGTCTGCGCCATGCCGCGCATGTAGGTATGCGACACCTGATCGTCCGAGGCACTAATGATGGGCATCCCGCACGCTTCCATTCCGAAATACGCCGCCACGTCCGGCACGCCGCGCGACCGAAAAAATCGATCGTAGATGTTTGCCGATTCCACCAGAACGGCTTTGCCGTATCCATGCTCCCGCAGAAACTTCCCCAGTTCATGCAGCAGTTCGCGGTCCGTAATAATCGACCGATCTTTCAAGTGGTACCCGAGCATAAACGACGGCTTGATTATGATTCGCAGCTCTTCCGCGTTCTTTTTCAACTCAGCCGTTCGACGTTCGAGTCTTTCCGCGAGGCCGCTTTGCTCAAGCAGCTGTCGAAACACGCTACATTTTTCTTCGGCGTGCTCTCCGTGAAACACAAACACGCGGGCGCCATTGCCGATCTTGTTTTGCGACACAGTTTTCTGACGCCGTGCCCGCGGGAGGAAGTATTCGCCTACCTCTGTGATCTTCTCCGCGAGCGTTCCTTCATTCTCGTGTGCAACTTGCTGGTTCTGTTCGTCTAGAGTTTCGGCGATAATCTCGAAAATACGCGCGTGCCGGTCCTCATCCTCGCGCACGCGCACAAAGTCCTCGGCCAGTTCTCGTCCGAGCTCCGGTGTTTTCTCCGCCAGCGCAATCATGCGTTGATAACAAAGGCCGGCCGTCTTCTCCGCATCCACGTTGAATAGGCAAAAATCGCGGAAAGGACCATAGTTCAAGTGTTGCCGTACTCCATCGGGAACTTTGCCCGTCAGCGCCCCGAGCCATGTCACGCCTGTTGCGATGGCACAAGAAACCGGGGCGCTTGACCATAGCACATGCTGCCGCACCGACCCGGCCCATCCTCCAACCAGCCCGCCCAATTGCTGACCAAAGGTCTTCCATCTCAATAGTCGATTGCCAACCTTGAGGAGCGCGCCACGAATGTAAATGGTGTGCATCTCCTCATCGCGCCAGGCCCAAATCAAAGCGTGCCGTATGAGTTCACGAACAGGTTCGCTTAGCGGCATGCTCTCAAGACGCCGGTTCATCAAATCTTCGCGGTAGCCCACCGTAACTAGTTCTTCGCGTTCCAAAGCCATTAAACACAAGGCAATCAGCTCGTCGCGTGGGCGATCGGCGTATTTCCTTTGTAAGCTCTCCAGCTCCTGCGCAAACTGGTCGTAAACGAGACCCATGCAACCCCCCAAGGTTGTCCTATATAGGCACGAGTTCATCACGCTCGCAAGCTCCTGTTCGAGCGGGTGTTCGCGATGAATCCTTCATTGCTTTCAGATAATTTTTTTAATGAATCCGGAGCCGCGACGGGAATCGAACGCACGTCCGAAACGTGGGAAGATTTGAAGAAGGTGGTCTTACCGAAATGGTGGATAGAAGTAACCGACTAGCTCACTTCGGAAGCTACAGTAAGGCACCCGTGGCCGTCATATGACTACACCCAGTCCCTAACGGCATCAAACCCAGCCTTATCTAGTTGAATCTGTGCGCTTGTATGTGTAGAATTCTACACATAGGAGAACACAGTGCCTACCAATCTCGCAATCGACGACCGTCTGTTGGAAGAGGCCCAGAAGGTGGGCCGACACCGGACGAAGCGGGAAACCGTCACAGTTGCGCTACAGGAGTACATCGAACATCGCAAGCAACAAGAAATCCTTTCTCTGTTTGGGAGAATTGATTACGAGCCTGGCTACGACTACAAGCGCGAGCGCAAGGCTAAGCGTATATGAATGTCTTGATAGACACATCGGTTTGGTCCCTTGCACTTCGTCGAAAGAACGAGAGTCTCAGCACAAACGAAAGATTCCTAGTGGCCGAGTTGTCTGAACTCATTCGAGAAGGCCGAGCGCGAATGATCGGATTAGTTCGGCAAGAGCTCCTCTCGGGCATAAAGGCAACGGAACAGTATGAAAAATTGAGGCTCCATCTTCGCTCCTTTCCAGACGAGGTTGTCGACACCTCTGACTACGAAGAAGCGGCGAAGGCCGGCAATCGTTGCAGAGCAAAGGGAGTCGTAGTATCGATTGTGGACATTTTTTTATGTGCGGTCGCGAACAAACGGCTGTGGACGATCTTCACCACTGATCCTGATTTTTCAAACTACGCAAAAGTGCTTCCCCTTCGTATTCACGCGCCCCGAAGATAGTTAGTTTTCTGCTGAACTCGTTTTAGAAACGGGACTTCTCGGGTGCTGCGAACCGGCACGAAAAAATCGGGGCACTTCGTTGCAACTTAGGATCCTGTAAAACTAACGAAACAAAAGACCATTGGTTTGTGCAAACTAGGGCACAGTGAACTAGCAAACCGCCTGCCTTTAATGCAAATTACTCGAGACGTCACGTCGGGTGGAGTCCAAACTGGGGCCAACTTGCCCGTTTTCGGGAGCCAATTTCACGGTTAAACGGTGCAGAATCAACGGTAAGTGTGAAAGTTAACGCCGAATGCTCTGCCGTTGAGCTACCGGGGAACCGGCAAGTAGACTTTTAATTTACAACAGCTTGCGAACTAGCGCCGCCCTCCTTACTTTGAATTTGAGTCCGGTTTGCGCGGCGAGAAGAAAACACAGGAGCGCATCACCCACAGCTCAAAACTGGGAAGCAGAGCCGAGATGAGATGCGAAATCGAAGCCTCAGGGTAGCTTAAGTTTTGCGACGTTGTCCTCTGCCTCGTAGAGCGCAGTTGTGACCGTCACGGGAAAGCGTACGCTGCCAAGAGTCACTTGTTTGCGCAGAATCTTTGTATCCGGCGCGGCGTTGATTGGAACGACCGTGCCGCTTCCTTCCTGAACACGGCCGAAGAGGACACGAAACGGAAATGGCTTACGATCGCTGGTACGGAGGAACACGCCGGTGAACTCCACGTAAGCCGAATCGGCGGCGATGTCCGCGGCTGTGAAATGGATCGCGGTTCCTGCTCCGTCCGGCTGCTTGAAACGCGAAACGGAAACCTCAACCTCCGACTTCATCTCGGTAATCATCCCGTCACCCAAACCAGTAAAGTGGGCTTTGACAGCAGTCGTTGGAAAGGATTCAAACTTGTACATCATTCCAGTTTGGCCGAGCAGCTGTAATTTTCCGTTTTGAATGGGCAGCATGGTGGCATCGAATGTGAAACCTTGCCCGGACGTGGTGCTCATGATCTGCCGCCCGTTGGCGCTGGAAGAGATCGAGCAATCCAGCCAAGAGCTGCCGCTGAAGACCAGCGGGGGGTATTGGCGTTCGCTTTTCCAGGGGTCGTTGTTTTCGTGTGCCGATGGATTCGGAAAATTAGAACGAGCAACCGAAACCAACGACACGACGAGAGCCACTGCCGCCAGATAGATGGCCAAATTTTGCGGGTTTCGCAAGCCTGTGATATTCATTCGAAGCCTCCTCAGAGTAAAGCCCAGCAGCTTGGCAGAAACCTTTGTTCGCTAATAGTCTCAGAAGTCACTTGTCATTGCCGCTGTTGAGCTTGCAGAAAAGGTGGCGGAGCTGAGACTCAATATAAACAGCAGAAGACGGAAGCAGAATTTCATTTTGATTCGGCCTGAGCAGATTGTAGCGCCAGAAACTGAAAACGACCGAGATCGTGGTTTCGACCTCAATAGGTTCACCGTTGGGCCGCGCTGGCTTGAAGCGCCATTGCCGCACTGCATCCATGGCAGGTCTCACCAGTAGTGGCGGGCCTCCGACTAACTCTAGGTCCTGCACCGAGCCGTCCGTTCCAATCACAGCGCGCAAAACGACCGTCCCGGAAATATGCGCCGCTTTCGCATCAGCCGGATAAATTAGCCGCCGGCAATGGCCCCTATGATGAAAAATGGCTCTTTGCCCGAGGCGGCTGCGTCCGGAAGCGGCGCGTCCGGCGAAGCAAATGACAGATCCTCTTCGCACGCAAAGAACCGCAAAAAGGGCCGGCGCTCGAGTGTTACTTGGTCGCGAATGGTGCCACGCAGCATCGGATAGAGAGATTCGAGCGCATCCAGAACAGCACGCTGCGTGGCATGGCCATGAATTTCCAACTGCACATCGCCGTTAACTTGTGCGAGCGTCCGCAGATGTGCCGGCAGAACTACCAGAATCATGGCAATGTCTGGACTTCCACGGAAAGCACAGCCGGAAGATCTCTAACGATGGGGGCCCAATTTTCTCCGGCGTCAGGCGATGCGTATACTTGACCGCCGGTGGTCCCAAAATACACGCCGCAAGAATCGAGCGCATCCATAGCCATCGCGTCGCGTAATACATTCACGTAACAATCGCGCTGGGGCAGACCTTTCGTCAACGCTTCCCATTCGTTTCCACCCGTGCGGCTCCTGTACACGCGCAGTTTTCCATCCGGCGGAAAATGTTCCGAATCGCTCTTGATCGGTACTACGTAAATCGTCTCCGGTTCGTGTGCGTGGACGTCGATCGCGAAGCCAAAATCCGTGGGCAAGTTGCCGCTCACTTCTTGCCATGAGTCGCCCGCATTGTCGCTGCGCATCACGTCCCAATGCTTTTGCATGTACAAAACTTCGGGACGCGCTCCGTGCATCGCAATGTGATGAACGCAGTGCCCCACCTCTGCATCCGGGTCGGGGATATGCTGAGAATGCAATCCATGATTGATCGGCTTCCAGGTTTTTGCGCCATCGTCCGTGCGAAACGCACCTGCCGCCGAGATGGCTATGTACATCCGACCTGGATGCTGGGGGTCCAAAATAATCGTATGCAAACACAATCCGCCGGCCCCCGGTTGCCAGGATGAGCCAGTACCATGCTCGCGCAGTCCGGGAAGTTCGTGCCAAGTTTTCGCGCCATCGGTTGAGCGGAACAACGCCGCATCCTCCACACCGGCGTACACCGTGTCCGGATCAGTCAGCGACGGCTCCATATGCCACACGCGCTTGAACTCCCAGGGATGGGGCGTGCCGTCATACCACTTGTGCGTGCCGGGAACTCCGTCGTAGGCGAACTTGTTTCCCACCGGCTCCCACGATTTCCCTCCGTCATCGGAGCGCTGGATCAGCTGGCCAAACCAGCCGGTGGACTGTGACGCATACAACCGGTTCGGGTCCGCAGGCGATCCCTTCATGTGGTAAATCTCCCAGCCCGCGAAGTGTGGACCGCTCACTTCCCAGCGCTCGCGCTTGCCGTCAGCGCTCAGGACGAACCCGCCTTTGCGCGTGCCTACCAGAACTCGCACACCGCTCATTGTTTCTCCCTTCTGAACTCGCCGGCCTATTCCTCTTTAGATGGACGCGAATCGAATTCGATAGCGGCTTGACTTTAGACCTTACGAACTGCGCTGGCTACTGAAGTTTTTGGGTGGCGGCATCGTGACAGATTAAATTTTCAAAAATTGCGAGCACGTGCTGGCGGTAGCGCACGATAGTTTCCAGTATCGGACGCAGTTGCGGCTCGCGGACGGTTTCCTTGTCCCACTTCGCAAGCACTGCGGCGGGAACTTGGATGTCTTTGCGCAGCTCTTCGGCGGAATGTCCGCGCAAGAACAGGCCGTAGAAAAATGCGGCCTCGCGCTGCGGGAACTGAAAATCCTGCAGCCTTTCTTCCAGCGGGTTTGCTAACGTTGCCATCGTAGAAAATCGCAGTTTACAGATTTCCGCGGAGACGTCAAGAGTACACGGCGCGTAAGAGAAAATAAGTTTTGCGTCATGTGCTTGGCCGGCGAGGAGTTTGGTAATAAACTCGCTTGCAAGGTATAGCCTGCATAGGACTCCGTCTGCCCGGCCTCCCGGAAGGCCTCTTTTTCCATAGTGTTTGGGCCTTGATACGGCTCTATGACTCGCCCGTTGCGGCATAAACTTCGATGTCGAGTCTCGTCTTTTAGTTTCACGAGAGCGTAAAGGCGGGGTTAAAATCCCACTCGGCTTCGTCCCGCCAGTACCGGGTTCGCAAGCGATGGCTTGGCCCCGCTGGAAAAATTCTGCGGATTTTAGGATGGCGGCTTGGTAACGCGGGGCACTAGCAGCAATTTGACTTAGAAGATGATCACTCTGCTTTCCATTATCGCGCTGGGATTTTTTCTGGGGATGCGGCACGCCACCGATCCGGACCACGTGATCGCCGTCACCACGATTGTGAGCCGGCAGCGCAGCATACGCCATGCTGCTTTGATCGGAGTGCTCTGGGGCCTGGGACATACGATCACAATTTTTCTGGTGGGCTCGGCGATTATTCTTTTCGGGGTAGTGATTCCGCCGCGGCTCGGGCTCACCATGGAACTGTCGGTGGGGTTGATGTTGATCCTGCTGGGAATTTTGAACCTTACTGGATTCACGCGCTGGGTGATGGAGACGTTCACGCCGGGCGCCGATCCCGAGCATTCGCATATTCACTCGCATGCGCATCTGCACGTTCATGGCGATTTCATTCATTGCCATCCGCATGGGCACGATCCCGAACAACACGGCCACGCACCCGAAGCCACGCCCGTCGGATGGATGGACCGCGTCTTCGGCCAACTCGGTTTGTATCAGGCAGTGCGCCCGCTAGCGGTGGGACTGGTTCACGGGCTGGCAGGCTCGGCGGCAGTTGCTCTGCTGGTGCTCACCACCATTCGCGACGCGCGTTGGGCCATCGCCTATCTTCTGGTATTCGGTGTGGGGACTATCGCCGGCATGATGCTGATCACCGCGGCGATTGCCATGCCTTTCAAATATTCGCAGCGGCGATTCGCGCGCGTGAACCGCGCTTTAGGCGTCGCGTCCGGGCTGCTGAGCCTGGCCTTCGGCATCTTCATCGTTTACAAAATGGGCTACGTGAACGGAATCTTCACCAGCCATCCCAGGTGGACTCCAGAATAAATTGGCGAAGGCAGCCGGAGTCTGCCTTTAACCAACCTTCTCTACTTGCACCGCGGTCCCGTAGACCAGCACTTCCGTCACGCCTTGCATCACCTCATTTGAATCGTATCGCACCCCGATCACCGCATTCGCCCCGCGCGCCACCGCATGTTGCATCATCAGCTCAAGCGCTTGCTCTCGCGTCGTTTCGCACATTTCCTCAAAGAGCGTGATGTTCCCGCCCACGAGCGTTTCCAGCGACGCGCCAATCGTCCCCAAAATACTGCGCGACCGCACCGTAATTCCCCGCACCAACCCCATCGACCGCGTCACGCGATATCCCGGCAGTTCAAACGCCGTCGTAATCATGTTCTCATTCACACGAACGTCCATGGTCCCCCCCTCATCGGAATTTTGTCCGACTCCGCGCGTTTGTCTCGCACAATGTTGCGCCGCAGCAGCTTACTCGCTCAACCCTCCCGGTCCAATCCCGTTCCTACGCGTCGGAGTGCTAAACGATAACTTTTGGCCCAAGAAGGCCTTGTGCGCGGAACAATCTTAGGCGTATCGTTTGTCCAATGTTGGTTCGCAAATTAATTGGGCTGATTCTCGCGGGCGCGCTCTTTTGCGCCACCGGGAGCCTTGGTTCGATTTGCGAGCTAGCTTGCAACTCCGCTACTCAGAACCATTCACACGCTGAAATGCCGGGCCATCGCCACTTTATGCATCACGATATGGGGAACTGCCAAGATTGCACTAGTCATGGAATCCGATTCTCGATAAGTGATTCGAGCTGCCGTCATATAGACCAAGCTCAGCTGCTCAACAAAGTCCCCTACTGCTTGACCCTTCCGAGCTCGGACTGGCAAGCGGCCGGTCTTTACGCCGTGAGCGAACCCCCGTCTCGCGCTAGCCAAACAAACCCAGCATCTAATAATCCGCTCGCCCCGCGACGAAGTAGCATTTCCGCGCCCCTGATAGTCTCTCGCCGCATTTAGAAACTTCCACAACTCCAACTGACGTTTTCTTTTCCCATGCGCCGAACGCTAACCGTGGGTCCGTGATTCAGCGTCTGTAATGTCGCCAACTCAGCAACACGCAACAACCAATTAATTTTTCGAAATTAAGCTTCAGTTCGAAGGGAGAAGAACATGAGCAGTAGACGCGGATTTTTGCAGAATCTTCTCGCGGGAGCCGGACTCTTCGCTTCCACCAAGGTATTTTCCGCTCAAGAAATGAATGCGTCTCCGGCCAAGCAGCAAATGCAGCCGAAAAGAAGCGGGCAAAACGAGGCGTCCAAGCGCGCCCACGGCCTCCCAGTTCCGGTCCAAACCCCAGACATCCGCGATCTCCCCTTCCGCATGGACGGAAACGTCAAAGAATTCCATCTCATCGCCGAGCCGGTGAAACAGGAAATCGTCCCCGGTCAAGTCGTCGATCTCTGGGGTTACAACGGCAGCGCTCCCGGCCCTACCATCCAGATCACCCAGGGCGACCGCGTTCGCATCATCGTTGACAACCATCTGCCCGAACCCACCGCCATGCACTGGCACGGTTTCGAAGTGCCCTACGACATGGACGGTTCGCCCGGCGCAAGCCAAGACCCCATCGCTCCAGGCGGCCGCTTCGTTTACGAGTTCACGCTGAACCAGCAAGGAACCTACTTCTATCACTCGCACATGGCCATGCAGGAAATGATGGGAATGATCGGCGCGTTCATCATGCATCCGAAGGAAGCCCACGCCCCTCGCGTCGACCAGGATTTCGCCATCGTCGTGCAGGAATACGCCGTCCTCCCTAATAGCAGCGTTCCCAACTCCATGAATATGGAGTTCAATTGGCTCACCTTCAATGGCAAGTCCGGCCCCGCCACCACTCCTCTCCTCGTGCGCCATGGCGAACGCGTCCGCATCCGCCTGATCAATCTCGGAATGGACCACCATCCGATCCATCTTCACGGTCACCAGTTTGTCGTTACCGGTACAGAAGGCGGCCGCCAGCCCGAATCCACCTGGGGACCCGGCAACACCATTCTCGTCGGCGTCGCACAATCACGGGACGTGGAGTTCGTCGCCAACAATCCCGGCGACTGGATGCTTCATTGCCATCTCCCGCACCACATGATGAACCAGATGTCCTCCAACGTCGGCCCCCTGTCGCGCCGCGCAGCACTGCCGGCCGGCGAAGGCATGGAGCAGGGCATGGGCATGCCGCGCGGCGGAAGCGCAACCGCGCCAGATAATGGCCCAAGTCTCGGCCGCGGAATGGGCGGCGGCTCCGCAGCGGAAAAAGCGACGTCAAATTCTCCGCTCAATTCTGCGACCCCGATGCAGCACCAGCACACTCCGGGGCCGCAAATGCCTGCCGTAGACGTAAGCAAAAACGCAAATTCCGTTCCGGGCTTCCCTCAAGACGCTTTCATGGAAGGTCCCAGGATGGCCATGGACGCAATGGTCGACAAGCCGGAAAACTACGGCCTCCACCCGGGCTGGAGCGGTTTTATGGGCGGCATGATGACCTTCGTCCGCGTCCTGCCGCCCGAAACATACGACCACATCATGCAGCTTCGCCAAAAACAAAACGCCGGCAAATCCACCGAGCAGATGCCCGCCATGGAGCACAACCATGAATAACTCACGATTATTTCTCGCAGTCTGCAGCTTTCTACTCTTCGCCAACACGACTGCCCCAGCCCAATCGCAAACGCCCGCGCCAGCCCAGGCGCCATCAGCAGACCCCGATCAAAAAACAATCACCCTCGAAGAGTTGCAACAGATGGCATTGCAGAACAATCCCACCTTCGCGCAAGCAGCCGCCAACATTCGCGCCGCCGAAGGCCGCAAACAACAATCCGGCTTGTATCCCAATCCCACAGTTGGCTATCAAGGCGAACAAATTCGTGGCGGCTCTTTCCGTGGAGGCGAGCAAGGCTTCTTCGTCCAGCAAAACATCGTACTGGCCGGAAAACTTGGCCTGAATCAAAATATTTTCGAGCAGGAGAAGAAGCAAGCTGAAACCGAAGCCGATGAGCAAAAGTTGCGCGTCGTAACCAACGTCAAAATGTCCTTCATTCAAGCGCTGGCCGCGCAGCAAACGCTCGAACTCCGCCAAAATCTCGGCAAACTGGCAGACGACGCGGTTGAGACCTCGCGCCAGCTAGCCAACGTCGGTCAGGCGGACGCTCCAGATGTTTTGGAAGCGGAAGTCGAAGCTCAGCAAGCCGACCTTGCCGTCATCATGGCTGAACAGAATCAGCAGCGCGCCTGGAAAGAGCTTGCCACCGTCGTCGGCAATCCCAGCCTTCATTTAAGGCGTTTAGAAGGCACCCTCGAAGACACGCCCGCAATCGACACCGACGCGCTCGTTGAAAAAATTGTCAACGAAAGCCCCGCCGTAAAAATCGCCGAGCTCGGAGTAAAGAAAGCCGAAGCCACTCTCGCGCGCGCGAAACGCGAAACCATCCCCGACTTGCAAGTGCGCGCCGGCATGGAACAGAACCGCGAATTGCTCGACGCCACCGGTCGCTCCGTCGGCCTGCAAGGCTTCGCCGACGTGGGAGTGCAGATTCCCATCTTCAATCGCAACCAGGGCGGCATCGCTACTACGAGAGCAGACGTGCAGCGCGCCCAGCGCGAAGTCGAACGCGTGAAACTTGCTCTCCGCGAACGAGCCGCAACCGTAGTCCAGAACTACACCTATTCGCAAACTGCCGCCGCGCGTTACAAAAATCAAATGATCCCGCGCGCTCAAAAGGCCTATGAGATGTACGCCAGAAAATACCGCGAGATGGCCGCCGCCTATCCTCAAGTGCTCATCGCGCAGCGCACCCTCATGCAACTCCAGATCGCCTATCTAAATTCGCTGGAAAGTTTCGCGGCAAACTCCGTGGCCCTCCAGTCCTACTTGCTCACCGACGGCCTCGAAGCCCCCTCCCAGCCCGGAGAAATCGACCGCCCCATCCGCGAAATGAACGTCCCCTTCCAACAATCTCCAATGTCGAAGGAGCGGTAGCATCGAAAATTGACGCCACGCCAAAACGAATGGCGCGCAGCGCCTTCCTTTTGCGCTGCCTCACCCGCGCAAGCCTTTGGTTTGCGAATAGAGAATTGTTGAGATCGCCCCTGGGAAGAGCCCAATTCGACAAGCACAAATCCAGAAGGCAATTTCGCCGAAGACAGCGCAAACTATTACGTTAACTGCGTTCCGGTAATGGACACTAATCATCCTTATTCATGTGAAGAAGATTCTTTCTGTCATGGCCTTGTGCCGGTGGCTCGTCACAACTTTCGATTCTGAAGAACGAGACCCACGCGATTACATCACGACGGAGTACGGTGGTCTAACGCTCCATATCAAGCCCGGCCACCGAGATGCCGCGAGCGTTATCGTAACTTTCTTGGATCACTCTGTGGTGCACGAGAACGCTATTTCGAAATCGCTGGATGGCCGGAGCGTTTTTGACGACCGAATGAAGAAATCGCCCGTGCCCGCGAAGAAACAGCGTTCACTGTTTTAACGCCCCCCTCCGAAAAATTATTCGGTCCCCACGGTGCGGGTGAATTCTTTCTGTACAGCGACCATCTCCCCTTCTTTGTATGGTTGGCGCGGCCAGAAGAAGCCTCGCAAACCGTCGCCTTTGCGTCGTGGAACGATGTGGACGTGAAGATGCGCAACGCTCTGGCTGACGACATTGTTCATTGCCACGAAGCTGCCTTCCGCTCTCATAACCTGTTGCACTTTGCGGGTGAGCATTTGCGCATTGATAAAAAATGGACCAACCAGGTCAGTGGGCAGATCCGACAATGTGTGATAGTGCGCCTTGGGGACGAACAAGACATGGCCAGGAAAGAGCGGTCGAACGTCGAGAAAAGCCATGGAAATTTCATCTTCGAAAATAATTGTGGCTTCTAGTTCGCGCGAAACGATTTTGCAGAAAAGGCAGAATTCCTCTTGGCCTTCGTTTGTTCCCGGTAGTTCGCCGGATGGGCGCGATTTTTTCATACGGACAAGATTAATTTTAACCGAAGACCTGTTTATAAGAAATTCGGAAGAATTACGGGTTAACGATCCGCCGCCAATGATGTTCCAGTCAACGACGTAACAGAAAAGCGCGGAATTAAATCTAATTCATGGCGCGAACTGGTTCGGAGACTTCGCGTGAGCCGAAACGTGTGGCCACGGAAACGCCAATCGATACGATCAGACCGAGCGCGAAAACCAGCATGCCGACAAGCGGTATCAATTCCAGTAGAGACAACGCCAAGATACCGCCGATGCAGGCCCAGATGTCTTTCGTTTGCGGAAATGCGAGACGTGCAACCCAATCGCCGAGTCCGGTGGCTCCGGTTGCGGCAACGGCCGCCAATAGCACCAATAAAAGAATGTCCGCGAAGATTTCAGCGCTGCCGAGATAACGCGTCAGCCAATCCAGACCATAAAACAAGGCGAGGCAAACGAAGCCAGTGAAAAAAACGGAACCAGGTTGGCGATCGATGGCGAGTGAAGCAGTTTCGGCGCGTTTGTCGCGGACGACTAGATAACCCAGAGCCACGAAAAATACGTTGACCATGGCAAGTGTGAGGCTGCCCAGGAACGTGGGGCGGTACTGGCCTGGGATGAGCAAGTAGGGCAGCGATTCTGCATCGCCTCCGATCGAGGAATTGGGTTGGAGGGTGATATATCCGCCCAGCGCGACGGCTTCGCCGGAAATTCTGCTGTTTGAATTCACTTCAATACGACCACCCACGGCGATCACGTCGCCATCTACTTTGCCGTCGATAAAAATACCGCCGCCGAGTGTGACGATATCGCCGGTGACATGACCGTGAACGTGTACGCTGCACATGAAGCACTGGACATCACCGGCGGCTTCACCACTTTCGACAATAACGTCGCGCAAAACTTTCAGGCGATTCTGGCTAGGATCGGGTTGGGCAAAAGCGGTGGCGCTAAACGTTGCTATGAAAAGAAAAAGGGCAAGTCCGCGAGTCATTGCTTTAGCGTGGCTCCTTTGCCCGCTGATTGAAGCGCGTGAACCTGCGAGGTCTGCACATTGAGATACGACGCGGCGGTTGCGTTGGCGGTTCCCATTTTTAGGTTTTGACGAAGGCCAGGCGACAAACTTAGAAATTCTCCGCGACGCCGTACATCAGACAGCGCCGCGGAGAACTTAATCCAAGGAATCAGCGAATCGCGACTCTACTTCTTGGCCTGGGTGTAATTTTCAGCGACTTGCGCCCAGTTGATCACGTTCCACCAAGCCTCGATGTATTCCGGCCGGCGATTTTGATATTTCAGGTAGTAGGCATGTTCCCAAACGTCCAAGCCAAAAAATGCCTTCCCGCCGTCCATGATCGGGTTGTCCTGATTGGCGCTAGACTCGATGGTAAGTTTGCCATCGCGGAAAAGAAGCCAAGCCCAACCTGAGCCAAATCGCTTGGTGGCTGCATCGTTAAGCTTGGCCTTGAAATCGGCGAAGCTACCGAAAGCAGACTTAATGGCGTTAGCGAGATCGCCGCTGGGTTCGCCTCCGCCCCCCTTCTTCATAATTTTCCAAAACATCGAGTGGTTCATGTGGCCGCCGCCATTGTTGCGAACAGCGGTGCGGATGTTTTCCGGTACTTTGTTAATCTGCGCCAACAATTCTTCAACAGAAAGCTTCTGAAGATCCGTTTGCCCTTCGAGAGCTTTGTTAAGGTTGGCGACGTAAGCGCCGTGGTGCTTGTCGTGGTGAATCTCCATCGTTTTCGCATCAATATAAGGTTCCAGTGCGTCGAAGGCGTAAGGCAGTGGTGGCAATGTAAAAGTCATCTGGGGAGCAGCTCCTTGTCCAGAAGTTTGGGTCATTATGTACCTCCCGATTTTCAGTTCCTGCCCCATAATTATACGCGCCTGGGCAGGCAACGGCGGAACAGACTGTCGAAATTTAGATGTTTTGAAGGAGCCGAAGATGCCATCCGTAGAGCATGTGGAAAAACATTTCACCGCCACGGCGGCTGTGCGGGACATCGTTATTGGAATGGCGGACGGCCTTACGGTGCCGTTCGCTCTGGCGGCTGGATTGACAGGAGCGATTGCGTCCACGGGCATCGTGGTGACCGCGGGGTTCGCGGAAATTGCGGCGGGATCGATCGCGATGGGACTTGGTGGATACCTCGCGGCGCAGACGGATACAGAGCATTACGCGTCGGAACTCGATCGCGAGTATCGCGAGACTGTGGAGCTACCGGAAATTGAAACCGAAGAAGTAGCTAAAGTATTTCGCGATTATGGGCTAACCCAAGAACAAATGAACCCGATCGTCTCAGCGATTACCGCGGACCAGAAGAAATGGGTGGATTTCATGATGCGCTTTGAACTTGGGTTAGAAGTGCCCGACCCCGCGCGCGCGGGGCGCAGTGCGGCGACAATTGCGGCGTCGTATATCGTGGGCGGTCTGGTCCCGCTGGCGCCGTATATATTAATGAAGAATATTTTGGAGGCGCTATGGGTTTCGGTGGGAGTTACACTGCTGGCGCTTTTCGTTTTCGGCGCGATAAAAGGGCATTACACCGGGGTAAAACCAATGCGGGGCGGCTTCCAGACGGTGCTGGTGGGAGGACTGGCCGCAGCAGCGGCGTTCAGCATCGCGCGACTTATCAGCAAATAGGTTAAATCTGCATTTGTCCGCAGCGGGCGCAGCATGCCCAGATCAGCGGGCGAGCTGCGCTGCTCCCACCCTGCAAGTTTTCCGGCAAACACTGAATTGACCTTTTTGGTTCTACTCCCTGGCGCTGCCCAGATTTCCGAATGGCCACAAACCGAAGAGTTTCAGGATTACATCTTGGTGTTTGTCTACGAGCATCTGCGCGGTTTTCTCTTGCGACCAAGGACTGGCGAGGCGATCAGAGCGTTCGGCGATCCAAAAAGCTGTTAGCGCCATTACGGTGGCGTCGCGGTCGAGAATGTCAGCTTGCACTTTATCGAAAGTGTCCACCGCAGAATGGTGCGTGTATTTATATTCCGGCGAGTCCTGGTCGAGATTGATGCCGGGCAATCCGGCAACGATGAATGGGCCGGTATCGGTGCCGAACTCCACTTCGTCATCTACCTTTAGCTTGCCAAAAGCTCCCAGCGAGTTGGCAAATTTCTGAACGGCGGGGATGAGGTCCGCGCGTCCGCCGAGCTGAAAGCCGCTGACGGGTCCTTGGCCGTTATCCAGGATTATAGCTGCAATGTGATTGGGCATTTCTTCGTGATGAGTTTTGACGTAAGCGAGGGAACCCAGCAAGCCTTCTTCTTCTCCGGTAAAGAGCACGAAACGGATCGTGCGGCGGGGCTTTTGTCCGGATTTTATGATGGCTTCGGCGGCTCCTAATGTTGCGGTCGCGCCGAAACCGTTGTCCGTGGCGCCGGACGCCAAATCCCAGGAGTCAAGATGGCCTCCGACTACAATGATTTGATCCGGGTGTTCCGTGCCGCGGATATCGCCGACCACGTTCGCAGATCCGACAGGCCCAGTCGTGACACGATTCTGCACATCTATCTTTAAGCGCACAGTGATGCCACGATCCAGATAACGCTCGACTTGCTCCTGATCTTCGGCAGCCATGCTGACGACCGGGATTTCGTAATACGTATCGAAACCCAGCACGCCCGTGTGAGTGAGATGCATGCCTTGAGCGACACTGCCTCCTTGGCCGCCGATGACAGCTACTGCTCCGGCTTGATGCGCGGCCTTCAGGAAATTTCCAAACTTGCCAAAACTAGCCATACGATCAGTGGGCGCTTCACCGTTGTGAACGACGAGCAGAATTTTTCCGCTCCATCGTGCGGGATTTTTCATTTCGTCATCGAGCTGGTAGGCATTCACGGGAACGACTTCGGCTTCCGCGCCGCTCGTGGGCGTTGAGCCAACCCACCCAAGGGAATCGATCATTAGAGGACGGTGAATCGGAGCGATGAGCTCAGCGTGGGCGGAAATGCGCGTCCAACCATGCGAGAGTTGCCACGTTTCGGCATGAACGTTTTCGAGGCCGGCACCCTTCATTTTCTCTAGTCCCCACGCAATCGCTTTGGCGGCTTCGGGGGAGCCGGTGATGCGAGCGCCAATGTCGTCGCTAAGCTCGCGAAGATTTTCGTATGTGTTGGTTTCCATCATTCCGGCGCCAGCGACCGCGCCCAGGCATTTAAGAGTAGCAGGGTCTAAAGTAACGGCATCGGCGTCGGATCGGCCAGGTGCGGAGGCCGCCGGCCAAACTAGAGCGAAGAGAAAAGCTGCAGCACAAGCGCATAAAAGTATTTTTCGCGTCATCCTTAAATAAAGCCCCTTTTCAAACACTAGATCGGACCCGACCGTGGAGAATGGCAAGCGAAACCGGATTCCAGATAAATTGTTAGACGCCTAGCAACTCTATTAGTTGCTATCATGTGGGCCACTAAAATGGGCCAAAGTACAGGGAGCATATTGCACAAAATATGGGAAGTACCCTATAGAAATCTGACGAGTGACCTCAAGTATAATTCCTGCATCTATATAGCTTGGGGGTATCGCGCTGGATTTTCCCCCCGTCGCGCGAAAGACCAATATCTGCGAGATACGTCCAATATAATAACTCGCGGATCGCGGTTCACGCGCCAGACGAGATAAGAAGACACAGGAGAGAGACAGTTATGGAAAGCAGAGTATTAAAAATTCGCCGCTGGGTAGCTACGGTTGTGGTGCTGGTGGCGCTTGCGGGAGGCGCCCTACTCTCGCAAGGAGTTAGGAACTGGACGGACCACACGGTTTTCGGCGCGCCGAGAAGTCCGATTGCGGTAACGCAGAATGCATTGCCCGTGAGTTTGGGCAATTTCGCAAACGGATTTTCGGCAGTTTTGAAACCGGCGCTTCCGGCAGTAGTCAACATTAGTTCTTCAAAAGTAGTGAAACCAGGACGCAATCAGATGTCCCCGATGTTTAACGATCCTTTTTTCCGTCAATTTTTTGGCGATCAATTCGGCCAAGGTGAAGTCCGCCCCCAGCGTGAACAGAGCTTGGGATCGGGCGTTATCGTAAGTTCTGATGGAACGATCCTGACCAACAACCACGTAGTTGATGGGGCCACCGACATCAAGGTGTTCCTCAGCGACAAGCGAGAGTTTCAAGCCAAGCTGATCGGAACAGATGCGAACACCGATATTGCCGTACTGAAGATCGATGCTTCGAATTTGCCGACCCTTCCGCTTGGTGATTCCAATCAGCTGCAGGTTGGCGACCTCATATTCGCGATCGGTGATCCGTTTGGAGTGGGCGAAACGGCCACGATGGGAATTGTGAGCGCGACCGGACGCGGCGGCTTTGGGATTGAACGCTACGAAAACTTTATTCAGACGGATGCGGCCATCAATCCGGGCAACTCCGGAGGAGCGATGATCGACATTCACGGAAACCTGGTGGGCATCAACACCGCGATCCTTTCTCACGGTGGCGGTATGAGCGGTGAAGGCGGCAACGAAGGCGTGGGTTTTGCCATTCCGGTAAGCATGGCCAAGCCGGTGATGGATCAGATTCTCACCCACGGCAAAGTGGTGCGCGGCTATCTCGGCGTGCACATTCAGGATTTGACGCCTGAACTCGCGCGAGCTTTCGGTTTGAAAGACGGCAGCGGCGTGCTTATCGGAGATGTTTCGTCGGATGGTCCGGCATCTCGAGCAGGTCTGAAGAAAGGCGACGTAATCCTTAAGGTTAACGGCGAGCCTGTCGGTGCAATGAATCAATTGCACGTTCAGATCGCGCAGTTCGCTCCAGGAACACAGATTAAGCTGCAGGTCTGGCGCAACGGCACAACACAAGATGTTTCGGTGAAGCTCGACGAATTCAAGGATCAAGACGAAAAGGTGGCTTCGGCGGAAGTCTCAGGCGCGGCTCTTGAGGGAGTGCAGGTGCAAGATCTGAGCTCGGACATCATGCAACAACTGAATCTGCCCGCGGGAACTCACGGTGTGGTAGTGACCTCCGTCGATCCGTCCAGTGCGGCGGCCACGGCACCGTTGAATCGCGGCGACGTAATTCAGGAGATTAACCACAAACCAATCAACAACACGTCTGATTATCAGAAGGCACTTTCAGGCGTAGGCAAGCAGTCAGTTCTGTTGCTTGTAAATCGCGGCGGCGTTACAACTTACGTTGTCGTTGAACCGCGCTAGTTGACTAACGAGTAGTCTAAGGATAGAAGGAAGACAGAGCGCACGCCGGTTTCACGCCGGCGTGCCTTCGTCTTCGAAACTGTATTCAGAAATTCTGCAACTAACTCCCCCAGCCGGGTTAGATTAAAATAGGTGGGGCGAACTGTGGGACAGCTGCCAGCAATTCCGAACCGACCCCCGGCTTACTATGTCGTAACAGCTACCCCGCGGGTTATCGCTTTCAGCACGACTGGAGATAGAATAGTACTTCAGTCCTATTCACGGCAACCCTCTCGGCCTAGTACTAAGTATAGTCAGCCGCAATTCTGTCTCGACGAATCGTAAATCAGTAATAAGGATATTTGGTGAAAGCTATGGCGCGGAATACAAGTCGAGCGGTCTTTAACGGATCTTTGCTCCCCGAGGCACAGCCTCGTTGGGATTTGTTCAGTGCAGGATTCGGATTGCAATGTCTGGCGGTCGCGGCGTTGGTGATCATTCCCATGTTGATGCCGCAAAGAATGGACCTCTTTCATCGCTACTCGGTGATGCCGGTGGAGGCGCCGCCGGTGGTGGCATGGAAACCTCAACCAGTTCAGCCGGCGAAGCCTGTTCCGGTGAAGCATGAGACGGTGAAACCGCCGCCGGAGCCTCCGAAGGTGGCAGAAGTGGCGCCGCCCAAACCAAAGATTTATTCTCCAGTCGCGACCGCGCCAGTAGCAAAGCCGGCGACCGCGCGCAAGAACACGCCGACACCAGATGTGCCGGTAGTGGCCAAGGTATTCCCGGATCAGAACCCGCCTGCCTCAATGGGAAGTTCTGCGATTCCGACATTAAGGAAGCCGCGAGAGGCTGTCCAAACGGGCGGCTTCGGTGATCCCGATGGCGTGGCCGCCAATGGCAAGACCAATCATGCGGCAAACATTGCGGTGGCCGGTAGTTTCGACCTGCCTCCTGGCCCCGGTGTAGGGAATGGGACCGGTGGAGCTAAGGGTGCGAAGGGAGTAGTTGCGAGCACCGGATTTGGCAACGGTGTTGCAGTTGGCAGTCCGGGTGGGTCAAGCCACGGAAGCGTGCAACAGGGTGTATTTGCCGATGAGCACGCGGTGGCGGCGGGGCCCAAGGCGAAGCAGACCACGGTTGCGTCCAGGACCACACCTGTTGAAATTCTGTTCAAGCCAAAACCGGCTTATACCGACGAGGCTCGCACGAAAAAGATCGAAGGTGAAGTTTCGTTGAAGGTTACTTTCAGTGCTGCGGGGGATGTGCAAGTTCAGAGCGTGGTGAAGGGATTGGGCTATGGCCTGGATGAATCAGCGCAGGCCGCCGCGCGGCAAATCCGTTTTCGTCCGGCTCAGCAAGATGGCCAACCAGTGGATTCAACCGCCATAGTTCACATCGTGTTCGAACTGGCATATTGATAGGGGGAAAGGCAATGAGTACGTTGAAGAATATTTTTCTGACGGTGCTGTTGGCCGGAAGCCTTGCAGGCATCGCTTCGGCACAAAATACTCAGACCGCTGATCAGACGCAGCCGCAGGCCGGTGTTACCGCCGCACCGGTAACCACTGTAGATCAAGCCATCGACCGGGTGATTGCGCGTGAACACGAAGAAGTGGCCACCATACGGCGCTTCAATCCAGTTATCGAAACCTACATTCAGGATATGAAGCCCGACAAAGACATGGGCACCATTCCTGTGCGCGACCACTATTTCCTAGGGCAGGGCGACCTTTCCAAGGGCGTCGTGGACCATTCGATGCTCAATGGAAAGAAAGGCAAGCTGGAAGCGATCAATCCCATTTCTCATTTGAGCGGGATGTTTAGTTCGTCTTACATTCCCGATGGCTTCTTGCAGATGATTTACATCGATACGAACGGATTCGACCGCCAGCACTATCAGTTCGATTACGTTCGGCGCGAGTTTCTTGGCGAAGTTCGCTGCGTAGTGTTTGATATCACACCGCTGCCGAAATCCGGGAAGGGACGTTTCAAGGGCCGCGTTTGGGCCGAAGATCAGAATTACGCGATCGTTCGTTTTAATGGCGTGTACACCCCGGTGGCAGGAATCAACGGATTCAATCTGCACTTTGATAGCTGGCGTTTGAATGTGCAGCCCGGTTTGTGGCTGCCCGCGTATATTTTCAGCCAGGAATCGGACCTGAAGGATTTTCTGGGCAATCATGTGCGCTTCAAATCGCAAACGCGGCTATGGGGCTACAACTTGAAGAACATCGGGCGCCAGGAAGAATTCAGCGAGCTGACCATCGAGTCTCCCGACGCGATTCAGGACCAAGCCGCGCCGCAGGATCGTTCGCCTATCGAAGCGCAGCGTGAATGGCAGCACCAAGCTGAAATCAACGTGGTCGACCGCCTGCAGCGCACGGGACTATTAGCGCCTCCGGGAGAAGTGGACAAAGTATTGGAGACAGTGGTGAACAACCTGGAGGTCACGAATAATTTGGACGTTGAGCCTGACGTGCACTGCCGCGTGATGCTTACCGGCACGCTGGAGATGTTCTCCATCGGGCATACCATCGTTCTAAGCCGCGGATTGATTGACGTGCTGCCTGACGAGGCCAGCCTGGCCACCATGTTGGCGCAGGAATTGGCCGACATCATCCTGACCAAGCCGTCGACGGACCAATGGGGTTTCAACGACACAACTACCGTTACGGCCACCGAAGCTCTGAGCCATTTCAGTTTCAAAGATACGCCGGAGCAGATACATCAGGACAGTGTGAAAGCTGTGGAGCTGCTGAAGAATTCGCCTTACAAAGACAAGCTGGCGAGCGCAGGGCTTTTCCTGAAACAGCTCGACGCGGATTCGAAGACTCTTCCTGTTTTGATTAATCCGCACTTGGGAAATCGCATCTATCTGGCAGACCAGCTGGTGAGTTCTGCGCCGAACCTGCAGCCCGCGAAGCTGGATCAAATCGCAGCCCTTCCCATCGGTGCGCGATTGAAGCTGGACCCGTGGAGCGATCACGTTTACCTGTTAAAAGCCAAACCCTTGCCGCTGCTTTCGGCCCGCGAGAAAATGCCGTTTGAGATCACGCCCTTCATGCCTTACCTGACGCGATATCAAAAACCTGGGAGCGGCCAGTCGGCAGATCCGCAGAAGGCTGATTTAGCAAAGAAGGATTTGCAACAGCAATCACAGCAACAGCAATAAATAATCGGTTTTTCAACGTAGTCGGCGGCTGGAAATCATCCAGCCGCCGATTTTTTTTGGCTCGGCACTCTCTGCTGCTGGATAGCTCGCGACTGGAATGTGGGAAAAAGGAAAGGCGAGTCTAACTAATTATTCAGCGGCAGGCGTAGACGGGCTTCGCAACCGCGATGCGATTCTCGATTTTCCAGAGTAAGCGAGCCGCCGTGAGCTTCCGCAATTTGCCGGCTCAGAACCAAGCCGATTCCGGAGCCGCCCTGCTTGGTGGTGAAGAACGGCACGAAGAGATTGGCAGCGTTGGGAATGCCCGGGCCTTCATCTTGAACCCATACGCGGACGGAGCCGTTTTCGCGTTCCCAGCCCACGTGGACACCACCGCCGGTCTCCAAAGCAGCATCGACAGCATTGCGCAAAAGGTTGATGAGCAACTGTTCGAGTTGGTCCGGATCGGCTTGAATTTTGGTTTCCGGACCAGCGTCGATTTTCACCGGAAGCCGCGGCTCCAGTCCCACCACGCGCCGAATCCAAACTCCGACATCCACCGGTTGAAAAACGGGAGGCGGGAGCTTGGCCAGGCGCGCGTAAGCGCTCATGAAACGTGCAAGGCCATCGGTGCGCGCCGCAATAATGTTCAGGCCGCTGCGCATGTCCTCCTGCCAGTCGGGTGCGCGATCTTTGCGATGAAGCATGCTGCCAAGATTTTCGGCGACCGATTTGATGGGCGCGAGTGAATTATTCAGCTCATGGCCGAGCACGCGAATCAAGCGTTGCCAGGCTTGGCGCTCTTCTTCGCGCAAGGCACGGCTTAAATCCGTGATCACCAGCAGTTGATGCGCGAGCCCGGCTTCGCGAAAACTTCCGCGATGAATTTCCCAGCGACCGGATTTTCCCGGGAAGGCAATCTGCTCGATTTTTGGCGTTTCTCCCTCCAGACATTCCGCCAGACCTAGATCGTCGGCAGTCAGCCCCAGAAGGCGCTCTTCGGGTTGACTCAGGATTCGCTCACCCGCACGGTTTACCAGCCGCAAACGGCCGGCGCCATCAAATGCAAAAACGGCGACATCGATTTCTTCCATCACTTTGCGAAGAAGCGCGGTAGCTTCCAGAGCGCCCAGGCGCTGCTGCCGCAGCGTTTCTCCCAGAGCGTTTACTTCGCGAAGGACTTCACCCAACGCGTCTTCGCTGTTAGCGCCGCGCGCTCGGATGGAGAAATCGCCTTCGCGAAGGGCGGCCAAGAGGTTCGAGAGTGTGCGCAGCGGGAAAACGACGCGGCTTTGCGCGGAGAAGGCAAAACTGAGCCAGGCGATCACCAATACTACGGTGAGCGTCCACTGAAGTTTGGAAGAGTAAGCTCCGGTCCACAGCAAAATCAAAGCAACGATAGTGCTGCCCAGCCCTGCGGCCAGAGCTAGGAGCAAAATGCGGCGTTCATACAGGAGGGGTTTCAAAGGCTGTATTTTTGCAGGCGCCTGTACAGCGCACTACGGCTCAGGCCCAGCGCCTTACTAGCGTGGCTTACATTGCCGCCAAAGCGTGCGAGAGCTTTTTGGATCAGCACACGTTCGACATCTTCGATGCTCATTTCATCCAAGCGCAGGGATGCCTCGCGCGCGGGGCGAAGTCCCAGGTCTCCGGCTCGCACTTGCGGGCCTTCGGCGAGCAGCACGGCGCGCTCGATGGAGTGGTCCAACTCGCGAATATTGCCGGGCCAAGGATGGTCCATCAGAACCTGCAGCGCAACGGGTTCAAAGCCCTCCAACTGCTTGCGATAGCGCTGCGCAGACTGCCGTAGAAAATGGTGCGCGAGAATTGAAATGTCTTCCTTGCGCTCGTGCAACGGCGGCAAATGAATTTCAATGGTGTTCAAGCGGAAAAGCAAATCTTCACGGAAGCGGCCGGCGGCTACTTCGCTCTGCACGTCGGCATTCGTAGCGGAAATAATCCTCACGTCCACACGTCGTGTGGTGGAAGAACCCACGCGTTCGAGTTCTCCTGTCTCCAGCGCGCGCAGCAGCTTGGCTTGAAGATTCATGGGCACGTTGGCAATTTCGTCGAGGAAAAGCGTGCCGCCATCGGCGAGCTCGAAGCGACCCACGCGGTCGGATTTCGCGTCGGTAAAAGCGCCTTTCACATGGCCGAACAGCTCGCTCTCGAAAACGCCTTCAGGTAATCCACCGGCATTCACGGTGACCAGAGGGCGCCCTGAGCGCGGAGAAAGGGCATAGAGTGTGCGCGCGACGACTTCCTTGCCGGTTCCATGATCACCGGTGATCAGGACGTTCGCGTCGGATGGGCCAACGCGCGCAATCAAATCCACTACTGGGCGCATGGCAGCGGATTCCGCAATCATCACAGGACGGCCGTCTGCGCGTAGGAGCCGGTTCTCAGCTTCCAAGCGCTGGCTCTTGCGCAAGGCTTGCGAAAGGTCGATCTGCGTCCTCAAGATGGCCAGCAGGCGTGCATTCTCCCAGGGCTTTTGCATGAAGTCTTTCGCACCGCGGCGCATGGCTTCTACAGCGAGCTCGAGACTTCCCCAAGCGGTCATCACGATGATGGGAAGCGTGCTGTCTTTTGCGCGAATATTCGAAAGCAGATCGAGTCCTTCATGACCTGAAGTCGTGTCGCGCGCGTAATTTAAATCCATCAGTAGCGCGTCGAATTCGCGAGCTTCCAGCGCAGCGAGCACGGCAGCGGGCGAGGCGACGGTCTCCGTCTCGAATCCTTCACCTTTCAACAATAGACGCAAAGCTTCACGAATGTCGGGCTGGTCGTCCGCGACAAGTATTCGCGTTCTGGGTGTATGTGTGGGCATCATTTTGCGAAAAGCATCTCCCTGAATTTTGGCGCTCTCTTCACTCTTTCCGGCGTTCGGCTGAAAGTTCACTTTAGTTTTTTACTCATGACGCAGAGCCTCCAAAGGATCCACCCTGGTTGCGCGGCGTGCCGGAAAATAACATGCGGATATAGCGACGAGCGCCAATCCGACAGACACGCTTATAACCGTGATGGGATCCTTGGTTTTCACTCCAACAAGCTGGCTGGCCAAGTAATGCACTGCGGCATACGACGCGGCGATGCCAATTACGAGGCCAATTCCAGCAAGCTTCATTCCGTCGTTGACGACCATGCGCAACACATCTGCGGGTTCCGCGCCCAAGGCCATGCGGATTCCAATCTCATGAGAGCGCTGCGTTACGGCATAAGCCATTACTCCGTAGATACCGACGGCGGCAAGAACAGTGGCCACTCCGGCAAACAGAACCAGCAAAAGCATGCTCAGGCGGCGTCGCGAAACGGAGGCAGCGAGATATTCATCCATGGAGCGCACTTCGGTTACGGGCTGATTGGGGTCTACACGATTCACTACGCTCCGCACGGCGGAGGCAAGCTGCGTTGGATCCCCCTCAGAACGCACGACCAGATGCATGATGCGCGAGGCGTTCTGCGTGTAAGGCAGATAAATCTGGCCAACTTTTTGTTCGCCCCACTCCCAATCACGGACGTCGCCCACCATTCCGACGATGGTCAACCAACCTTGGCGCGGTTCCGGATCCCAGGGCATACGCGTGTCAGGAAACTTCAGACGAATTTGCTGGCCAACCGGGTCTTGATTGGGCCAGTAGCGACGCGCCAACGCCTCGTTGATCAGGGCCACGCTTTGAGTATTCGCTCCGTCGGAGGCAACCAGGTCGCGTCCTTCCTTCACGGAGATGCCCATGATTTGCAGGTATCGCCAATCGGCCACACGGTATTGACCGGTGAAATGCTCGCCGGAAGGAGGACTGGCGCGTCCAGCGATGTCGAAATCGCAAAAAGCTCCCCAGCCCGTAAGGGGAAGAAAGTTGGCTGCACTCGCTGACTTCACGCCAGGAAGCGCGCCTACGTCTTCGATTACCTGTTGATAAAAATTGTTCACTTGCGGACCTTTCGGATAGTGCGAGTCCGACAAGAAAATCTGCATGGTCAAGACATTCGCGGGATCGAAACCAAGGCTATCCGACACGATCAGAAAAAAGCTGCGAATTAACACTCCGGCGCCGACGAGCAGCATCAATGAAAGCGCAACTTCAGAAACGACCAGCGAAGACTGTATGAAGTGACTGCGACGGCCTCCCGTGGATCCGCGGCTTCCTTCCTTCAGCGATTCGAATAACTCCGAGCGCGATATTTGAATGGCAGGTGCGAGACCAAAGATAATTCCGGTCAGCAAAGAAACAAACAGGGTAAAGGCGAGAACGGAGCCATCAATACCGATCCATTCCACGTGAGGAATCTGGCCACGACCGCCGGGGGGCGGAAGCGCTCCACGCAACAGGTGAAGGCCGCCGTAGGCCACTGCGATACCGAGCACGCCGCCGATGACGGCCATAAGCGCGCTTTCGGTAAGGAGTTGGCGAAGGATGCGCTTGCGTCCCGCGCCCAAGGTGACGCGGACAGCGATTTCGCGCTCTCGCGTGGCGGCGCGGGCAAGCATCAAATTCGCGACATTGGCGCAGGCAATGAGCAGCACAAATCCAACTGCAACCAGCAAGATGACAATGGAAGGCCGAAGACTTTTGGTGAGCTCATCGTGGAATCCGGCGACCCGCAGGCCATTTTCCTGGTCAATTCCGGGATACTGTTTTTTCAACTGGGCCATGATCGTTTCCATCTCGGCTTGCGCTTGAGGAATCGCGACACCGGGACGCAATCGCCCGAATATGACAAGTTCATGGTCTTCGCGGTTGAGTTGAGCGCGATTGAAAGCAAAAGGAACCCAAACATCAAGCTCGGGCGCAATGCCGTACAGAGAAAACGAACGCGGAAGAACTCCGATGACGGTGTAAGGTTTCTCGTCCAGCAAGATGGATTTGCCGAAGATGCTTGAATCCCCGCCGTAATGCCTTTGCCATAGGGCATAGCTGAGGATGGCTACCTGTTCGTGGCCCGGTTGCTCGTCCTCTTTGGAAAAGTCGCGGCCGATGGTGGGGCCAACACCGAGCATCCTGAAAAAATTGCCAGAAACTTGTGAACCGTGAACCTGTTCGGCGTCGCCACTTCCGGTGATGGTAAAAAGCAGCGAGCGCCAGCCGGAAAGTTCAGCAAACGAATGATTCATTTCCTGCCAATCCAGAAGTTCAGCGGGCGAAGTAGTTCCGCGGACCACGTTGCGATTAGGGTCCGTCTCCCAAATGGTGACGATGCGGCTGGAATCAGGAAACGGCAGTGGCCGCAACAAGACGCCATTCACGATGCTGAAGATTGCGGCATTCGCACCGATTCCGATGGCCAGAGTGAGCAGCGCGACCGCTGCGAAACCAGGGCTTCGCCGCATCACGCGCCAGCCATACCGCAGATCATTCCAAAGCGTTTCCATGGTTTTTGCTCCCGAAAGATTTGGGCTGGACGGTTATTCTACTGTGTATTGACCGCCTGTCCACCTCTACGGGACCTTAGTACCAATTTCCACAAGTCGAATTAATTCTTTATGCCTTTAGCTTCGGATTCTTTACGCCGGTTTCGAGCTTGTTGCGAACTTCGCGAAGCACCAAGGACGGCAGCGCGTCTTCGCGATCTTTAAGGTACTCGCGGACGGCGCGCGGGTCGCGTTTGGCGAGTTCGCGCAACGCCCAGGAAAGCGCTTTGGCCACCACGGGATCGCGGTCGCTGTCGACCAGACGGCAAACTTGGAGCGTGCGGTGAGCGTCGCCAGCACCGCCCTGAGATTTACTGTTGAGCGGAACAGTGGCAACCAGCGCTGCACGGCGCCACCAGCGGTCGATGGACTTCGCCCAGCCATGAATAAGGCTGTTGGGCACCCGCCTTTCGCGCCACACTGGGCCTGCAAGATAAACAGAAAAACAATCCACAGCGCTCCAGCTCGCCATTCCACGACCGAGTTGCTCCAACTGCCATGCGTTCAAATGCCATAGCGCGCCCGGATGATGATGAATGAGCTCGTAGGCCATGAAGCGGTATTCCATGCCGGGCACTTCGAGCAGGAGCGAGGCCAGTTCGATCACCACGTAGGGCGCGGCATCCTTCAAACGCTTTGAAAATTTGCGACGCAACTGACGCAAATCCGCGGTTGCGGCATGGGGCATCGCTGACAGCCGTTCGTCAATTTCCTGTGCCAGGGCTGAAACGCCCGCCAGGCTAGCTTCTTCCATACATTGTGCGACCATTCCGATTTGAACCGCCCCGCAGTTCAACCTGCTTCCATCATTCGTAACGCAACGCCACGAGCGGATCCACGTTCATCGCCCGGCGCGCCGGGGAATAACACGCCGCGAGCGCCACGGCGACAAGCAGCAGCGCTACTCCCAAAAAAGTTGCCGGGTCCGTGGATTGCACTCCGAAGAGCAAGCTCGAAAGAAATCGCGACAAAGTGAATGCTCCGGCCGTCCCGATCGCGACGCCGGCAAGCGCGAGCTTCGTTCCGCGGCCCAGCACCAAACCCAAAACATCGCGCGGCTGCGCGCCGAGAGCGATGCGGATGCCCATCTCGTTTGTGCGCAGGCTTACCACGTAACTCATAACGCCGTAAATTCCGACCGCTGCCAGCAAAAGCGCGAGAACGGCGAAGACCGCTAACAGCACAGTTGAAAAGCGGCGCGGCGAAACGGTGACGGAAAGAATGTCGTCCATGGTCATTACATTCGTGACTGGGAGCGCCGGACTAATTTTGTGTATCGCCTCCATCGCGGCATGCGCCACCACGGAGGGATCGCCCGAAGTGCGGATCAATAAATAAGGAGTCCATCCGCCGGCGGCGTAAACATCAAAAGTTTGCGGCGTATCGAGTCCATACTGGTGGACGTTGCCAACTACTCCGATCACCGGACTCCAACAAGGTTGCGGATCGAGCCAGCACAAGTTGATGCGCTTACCGATCGGGTCGGCGCCGGGCCAGAATCTCTGGGCCATGGTGGAGTTGATAACGATGTTGGAGCTGGTCCAATCTTTCTGGGTGAATAAACGTCCGCGCACAAGCGGAACGCCTATGGTGGCGAAATAGCCGAGGCTGGCGGTGCGAAGTTCAGCAACAGGACGAGCGCCTGCAGCGGGAACGGTCTGACCTTCCACAAGAAACCGTGCAGCCGCAACGGTGGCGATGCCCAGCGGAAGCACGTCAATTCCACCAACGCGTGTGACACCCGGAATGCTTTCGATTTCTTCGGCCATCTGCTCAAATTCCTGTGATTGATGAATGCCTAACTGATTTTGCTGGTCTGGCGTTAGTTTGTTTAAGTCGGCGGCTGCGAGTTGCGGCTGCGAGACTTGCATGGTCAAAACATGATGGGAACGAAAGCCGGGATCGACTTCGAGCAGATGATGAAAACTTCGAAGCAGGAGGCCCGCGCCAATTAGAGGAATCAGCGCCAAGGCAATTTCGGAGACCACCAGGAAGCTGCGCAGTTTTTCTCCACCGGAGTAGTTGAAACCTCTGCCACTTTTCTTCAAAGCATCATGCAAATCCGTCTTCAGCGATTGAAAAGCGGGAATTAAACCGCACACAATTCCAGCCAACGCACAAACGGCAATCGTGAAGGCGAGTACGGCGCCGTTTAGTGCAGCTACTTTCACGCTCGCCAGATCTTCTGGAGCGCAGGCTTGCAAAACTTGCAAACCTGCGTTTGCCAGCAAAATGCCGAAAGCGCCGCCGAGCAATGAAAGCAAAATGCTTTCGGTAAGCAATTGGCGTATGAGCCTGGTTTTAGTTGCACCCAAGGCAATTCGAAGCGCGATTTCTTTTTGGCGGGCGGCGTTGCGCGCGAGGAGCAAATTGACGATATTGGCGCAAGCAATCAGCAACACTAACGAGACCGCGCCGAAGAGAATCAACAGCGCGACGCGTAGTTTGGCGGCAGAGGGACCTTCCATTCGCTGCACGAGCACTCCCCAGCCTCTGTGCGTATCTGAAAAGGTAAGTTCTTCGCGGCGGTTTAGCGTGGCGAGCTCGGTCTGAGCCTGCGCAACTGTAACGCCAGGCTTCAGCCGAGCAATCACGCTGTACGGATGATGCAGGCGGCCGGTCAAATCATCCTGATATTGGCCGACCGGCATCCACACATCGGCTTGAAGCGATAAACGGAATTCGGCAGGCAAAACTCCGGACAGCGTGTAGCCTTTTCCATCTAGCGTGACGGTGCGCCCAACTACAGAAGAGTCGGAGCCGAATTTGTTTTGCCACAAACGATAGCTCAGCAAAATTACAGGAGCGCTGGCGGGCTTATCTTCGTCGGGAGTGAACGCGCGCCCGATGATTGGATGAATGCCGAGCATGGGAAACAGGTTGGAAGTTGCAAAGGCTGCTTTGATGCGCTCGGGTTGGCCTTCTCCGGTCAGGTTAAAGCCCTGAGATATATCCACATACGCAGCCATGTTGAAAAAATCCTGGGTTTGTTGACGCCAATCCTGAAAATCTCCCGGCGACAAACCAAGCTGCGGCCAGGCGGGCAAGTACGTGTTCCATACCTGAACCAGACTCTCCGGATTTTGATAAGGCAGCCGCCGGAGAAGGACTGCATTCACGACGGAAAAAATTGCGGTGTTTGCGCCGATGCCCAGCGCGAGGGTAAGCACGGCTACGATCGTGAAGCCGGAATTCTTCGCCAGCGTCCGAATGCCGTAACGAATGTCTTGAAGCAATGAGCCCATGTTTTTCCCAGCTTTAAAAAACTATTCGTATCTAAGCGCAACCATCGGATCCACACGCATCGCGCGACGCGCAGGAACGTAGCACGCCACGAGCGCAATGAAAGCGAGCACCGCGGAAGTAGAGAAAAAGGTCAGCGCGTCCGTGGGCTTCAGTCCGTATAACTGGCTGGCTACCACGCGCGACAACACCAGCGCTCCAGCAAGTCCAATGGCCATGCCGGCGATAATGATCCGAATCCAGTAGGCCGCCATCAGTTTCAGCACGCTGCCGGGCTGCGCTCCGAGCGCCATGCGCACGCCGATTTCATGGGTGCGTTGCGCCACTGAAAAAACCATCACGCCGTAAATACCCAGACCCGCCAGCAACAAAGCCAGCGCCGAAAAAGCTCCGAGCAAGACCGAGCTGACGCGCCTGAGCGCGAGCGATTCGTTCGCCAGTTGATCTAAGCCGACGATTTTGTAAATGGGCTGGTCTTTGTCCACCGACCAAATCGCTTGTTTCACGGACGATGTCAGATTGGACGGAGGGCCAGAAGTGCGTACTACAAAAGCGACCACCGTGACGGGGTCTTGCGCGAACGGCCGGAAGAGCGTGCCGCGAACTTTTTCCTCCACACCGAACGCATGGACATCGCTGACGACGCCGACTATTTCCCACCAGTCAGGTTTTTTGGAATTTCCCAAATTCAAGCGCTCGCCGATAGGATCACGGCTTCCGAATACTTGACGGGCGAGTGCTTCGTTGATGATGACAACCTGCGGCGCATCCTTGCGATCCTGTTCGGTGAAATCACGGCCCTTCAGAAGCGAAATCCCCATGGTTCGAAAATATTCAGGCGTGACTCTTTCCGATTTTGCGCTTGGCCGCTGGCCTGACGCGGGCTCGGGCTGACCTTGGACGGTGAAATCGGCAGCATTCCAGAATCCGCTTAGGGGCATAAAGTCTGCGGCGGCCGCGTATTCGACGCCCGGTTGACGTCTGATTTGCGCGAGCACTTCGTTCGCGAATTCAAACGGCTTCAGCGGCTGGGCGGCCGGATACTTGTTTTGGGAAAGAATCAGCTGCGCCGAAATAATGTGGTCGGCATCGAACCCCAGATTTCCTTGCAGCAGATTGCGAAAACTTCCAATCAGCAATCCCGCGCCAACCAGCAGCACGAGCGCTAGCGCAAATTCACTGACGACAAGCGCGCTGCGCAAACGAAGCTCCCCTGAGCCGGCCGTTATGCTGCGGCTGGTTCCTCTCAATCCTTCCGAAGCGTCCACTTTTAGACCAAGCACTGGCGCCAGTCCGAATAGCAATCCGGTGAGGAGAGCCGCGGACAGGGTGAAAGCGAATACGCGAATGTCCATTGGAATGCTGGTCACCTGCGGGATGTTCAGATTGGCGATGTTATTTGGAAAAATGGAAAGCAAAAAGCTGGTGGCGCCGGATGCGATCACGAACCCCAGCGTTCCTCCCATCAACGACAACGCCAGGCCCTCGGTCAAGAATTGCCGAATCAGACGCCCGCGACTTGCGCCGAGCGCAACGCGGATGGCGATCTCCTTTCGCCTTCCTGCGGCGCGCGCGAGCACCAAACTGGCGATATTGGCGCATGCTATTAGCAGAACGAAACCGACTGCGCCGAGCAAAACCAGCAGCGGCAACTTGACATCGCCTGCGATTTCCTCGCGAAGGGAGACGAGGGTCACGCTGTTGCCGGTGTCGGTTTGCGGATGCTCCCGCGCGATTCGCTGCTCGATTGAATCCATCTGCGTTTGCGCCTGCTTCAGGGTCACGCCGGGTTTCACCCGCGCCATGATGCGGAGTGGCGTGTCGTCGTAGTTCGTAAGAAATGATGTGGGAAGGGCCAGTGGCGTCCAGAGCTCGACCGTCGACGGATATTTGAAATTGGGCGGCATCACGCCAACCACGGTGAATGGTTTTCCAGTGAGCGTGATCGATTTGCCCACGATATGGAGATCGGCTGAGAATGCTCGTCTCCATATCGCGTCGCTTAGAACGACCACATCGGGGCCGCCGGGCAGGTCTTCTTCGTCCAGAAAAGTGCGGCCCAACTCAGGCCGAGTGCCCAGAAGGCGAAAATAATCGGCGGAGAATTGATAGCCGATCACGTTCTGAGGTTCGCCTGCACCGGTAAGGGTAAAAATCTCGTCACGGGAAGCTGCCATAGCTGAGAAGACGTTGTTCCCCGATCTCCATTCAGCGAAATCCCCGCCAGAGACCGGAGCTATTTTGTCGCCTCTTGGCACGTTGGAAGTCCAGACCATCACGAGCTGGCCAGGTTGACTGTAGGGAAGAGGCGCGAGGAGCACAGCATTCACAACGGAGAAGATCGCGGTATTCGCTCCGATGCCGAGAGCGAGCGTCAAGACCACAATTGCGGTGAAACCAGGACTCTTGCCCAGTGTGCGCATCGCGTATCGAATATCCTGGAGGAACGTCGCCATATTTTCTCCGGTGGTGTTTAAGGCCTGATCAGAACCTCGACTCTATTCGCATCTCAAAGCCACGATTGGATCCACTGCCATCGCGCGCCTCGCTGGGACATAGCACGCGACGAAAGCAGCAAACGCGAGAAGAATCGCCACTACTAGAAGAGTGAGCGGATCCGTGGGACTCACGCTAAACAGCAGACCCTTCAAAAATCTGGTGAGGGCGAGCGAGGAGGCCAGGCCGATACCGAGGCCAATTAAGCCCAATGACATTCCGTGTTTCAGCACGAGCCCAAGCACATTGGAGTTTTGCGCTCCCAGCGCCATGCGAATGCCAATTTCACGCGTGCGCTGGCCAACGTTGTAGGCAATCACGCCGTAAATCCCCACGGCCGCCAGCAGCAGCGCAAGCCCTGCAAAAATTCCCAGCAGCAATGACGCGAGGCGCGGTTGCGCCAAGGATTGGGCGAGGACCGTATCCATCGGGAGAATTCCAGTCACTGGCATGTCGGGATCAACGGAATGAATCGCGTCAACGATCGGTTTCGATAGCGTGGCCGGAGGCACCGATGTGCGCACGACCATGCTAATTGCCGATAGGGGCATGAACTGCGCCAAATCGTCGTTGTTCATTACGTTCATAGAAAAATATGCGGAGGGCCGAGGTATATCATCGAGGCCGAACTGATGAACTTCCGGCGCAATGCCAATGATCTCAAGCCAGACTGGCTTGCCGTCCTTTTCTTCGCCATCAGTCCACAACGAAATGCGTTTGCCGATGGGATCTTGACCTGGGAAATAGCGGTCGGCAGCGGTTCGATCAATGATTACAACCCTTGCTCTTGTCGCGTCGTCCTGCTCGGTCAGATCGCGGCCGCGAACCAACGGCATGCCCATGGAAGCAAAGAATTGCGGGCTGATGATCCGATATTCCAGGTATTGTTCATTCTCGGCTTTGGGAGCTGGACGTCCCTCGATAGTGACATCGCCATTCACGTTATTTCCCGAGAACGGTGGGTCGATGATGGTGGCGGCAAAACGTACTCCGGGCACGTTTCTCATGGCCGCGAGCATGGCCCGCACTGAAGCAAGGCGTGCAGGTACAGCTTCGGAAGTCAGACTCGTGACATAAAAATTCATGGTCAACAAGTCGTGAGGCTCGAATCCTGGAGAAACACGGATAAGAGAACCGAACGAGCGGATCAAAAGCCCTCCGCCGACTAATAAAAGCATCGCAAGGGAAACTTCCAAAATTACCAGCGCGTTTTTGAAACGCGAACCTCCGCCCGCAGATCCCGAGCGTTCGCCTGCGTCACGAAGCGCTTGGTTTAAATCGATCCGCATGGCTTGGATGGCGGGAGCCAACCCAAAAAACAAACCGCTGATCAACGAAAGGCCCAATGTGAAAAGGAAAACGTTGCGATCGATTGTCACTGATCCCATTTGGCGGACGAGTCCCGCTGGAGCTGCGGACAGAAGCGTGCTGGTGCCAATCTCGGCCAGTAAGAGACCAAGCCCGGCGCCAACAAGAGCCAGCAAAATGTTTTCGCTCAAAAGCTGGCGGAGCACGCGAGCCGGGCCGGCTCCCAAAGTTGCGCGGACAGCCATCTCCTTTCGCCTGGCTTCACTCCGCGCTAGTAAAAGATTGGCGACGTTCACGCAGGCGATCAGCAATACAAAGCCAACAGAGAGTTGCAGTACCAAAAGAGCCAGCCGTATGCTCGAGACGCGGCGCTCTTGCAACGAAACGACTACAATTCCGCGAGAGTCATTGCTGTCCGGATATTGCCGCCGCAAGCGGCTGGCGATGGTGTCCATGTCCGCGCGCGCGGAGGCTAGAGGTACGCTGGGCTTAAGGCGTCCAAAAACCTGCAGCCAGTGTGAGCCGCGGGAGCGGGTGAGCAGCGGATTATCGGCTTGTAGCGGAGTCCATAGCTCTTCGTTAGACGGCGATTGGAAAGTTGCGGGAAGAACGCCGACCACGGTGAAGGATTGTCCACTCAGCGTGACTGGCTTTCCAAGGATACCGGGATCGCCGCCAAACACACGCCGCCATAGACCGTCGCCGATAATCACAACGTTGCTGCCGCCCGCTTTAAACTCATCGGGAAGAAACAGCCGGCCTATCGCCGGTGTGACGCCAAAAATATCAAAAAAATCCGGGGTAATATAAGCGGACGAGATGCGCTGCGCTTCGCCCGTTCCGGTTAGATTGAACCCGTTTGTGTAGTAGGCAGCGAGAGCGGAAAACGATTGGCTTTGGGCGTGCCAATCGAGAAAATTGGGACCGGACACGGAACCTTCCCACTTCTTACCGAGAATGGTTTCGTTCAGGGTGACCATCTGCTGCGGCTGAGAATACGGCAGGGGACGCAACAGCACCGCATTCACCACGGAAAAAATTGCAGTGTTTGCGCCAATGCCCAGTGCCAGCGTCAAAACGGCGATTAGAGTGAATCCAGGATTCTTCACCAACATTCGCGCGCCAAAGCGAATGTCTTGCAACAATGTTTCCATGTCGTCCTCTTTCGCCCCGGACTTCTAATCGTGAATCAACCGGCAGCTATGCTGCGCCGGCCTTTTGACCATCAACGATCCAGCCGTCGGCCAATTGAATAATGCGGTTTCCGTAAGCGGCCCATGCGTCGTTGTGCGTAACCTGGATAATGGTGGTGCCGTCTTCGTTTAATTTCTTGAGCAAATCCATGATCATTTTTCCCTGGCTTGAATGCAGGCTGCCGGTGGGCTCGTCCGCCAGAATTAATTTCGGCTTGCCGATTACCGCGCGCGCCACAGCCACAAGCTGTTGCTGACCGCCGGAGAGCTGATTGGGGAAAAGAGATTTTTTGCCGACGATCTGGAAGCGGTCGAGGATGTCCGCAACCATTCCTTCGCGCTCAGTCTTCTTGATATCGCGATAAGAAAGCGGCAGGTCGAGATTTTCGGCAACGGTGAGGTTGTCCAGCAAATGATATTGCTGGAACACGAATCCTATATATTTCTTGTGCAACTCAACGCGGCGGCGATTGTCCAGTTTATGGACAGCGTTATCGAGCAGGTGGTACTCGCCCTTCCACGCGCCGTCGAGCATGCCAACGATGCCCATCAGCGTGGACTTGCCCGCGCCTGAGGGGCCCATGATGGTGATGAAATCGCCGTCGGCGATGTCCAGATTGATGCGGCGCAGCACCCAGGTTTTCCCCGCACCTGATTCGTAAACCTTTTCAACGTCTCTAAGTTTGATCACTATGTCTCACTCCTTGTGAGGCCAACGCGGTTATCAGGCTTTCGGTCTAATGCAATTTCACAGTGCAAGATTATTATTCATGGCGTAAAGCTGCGATCGGATCCACGCGCATAGCTCGCCGCGCGGGAATATAAGCCGCAAGTGCCGCGGCCAAAGTCACAACGCACAACACCACGACGAACGTCATCGGATCCGTTGCGCTAATTCCAAACAGCAGGCTGCTCATTCCGCGTCTGGCCAGTATCGAAATCAGCGCCCCCACAACCGCGCCGAAAGCTGCCAGCCGCAGTCCGTGCCCGACTACCAGGCGCAAAACGTCTTTTGCTTGTGCTCCCAGCGCGATGCGGATTCCAATTTCGCGTATGCGCTGGTTAACACTGTAAGAGAGCACGCCATAGATTCCGATCGCCGCCAGCAGCATGCCTAACGCTCCAAGGACGCTCGCCAGAGTGGCCGCGATTCGGTTTGCGAAAAGTGACACGTGCAGCAATCCCTCCAGGTCGTCGGTCTCAATCGGCTGCACTTTGGTGTCGAGTGACTTTGCCGCGGCGCGGACGTCGCTGATTACGGCCGCAGTGGGGATGGCGGCACGCACCAGAATGTTAGCTTCTGTTCCATCCGCTTGCAGCTGGGGAAAATAGATGAACGGGCGAGCATCTTCATTCATGCGGTGGTACTTGATATCGTGCGCGACGCCCACCACGGTGCGCCACACTCCCCCGACCTGAACTTGGTGGCCCAACCCATTGGCTCCCGGCCAGAAGCGGTTCGCCATGGTTTGATTCACGATTACAACTCTTGGAGCGCCCGTGCGATCCTGCTCCGAAAAATCACGACCATTCATCAGCGGAATCTGCAGGGTATGGAAATAATTGGGACCGATTACGTTGTAATCGATACCCATGTCTTCATTAGGCTTAGGTGTGTAGCCCTGAATCTGCACACCTGCATAACCGCGTCCCGTAAACCAAAGCGGCACCCACAGTTCTGAGCTAACCGACTCCACTCCCGGATACGCGCGAATTCGTTCGATCAAATGATCGAAGTAGAGGGCGCCTTGCGGACCGGTGTAGTCCGTAGCCCGCAGATCAAACGCGGCAACCGTTACGTGATTCGAATTGAAACCGGGACCTTTGTTTTCGGCGTTGTGCAAACTTCGGAGCAAAAGACCGGCACCCATCAACAGAACGGTTGCCAGCACCATTTCCGAAACGACTAGAAGATCGCGGAGGCGATGAGTTCCGCTTCCTGCGCCGGATGCGCGGCTTCCTTCTTTGAGCGACTGGTTTAATTCCGCGCGCGAGCCGCGCCAAGCCGGTGCCAGTCCGAAAACGATGCCAGTTCCAAGGGACAGAATCACTGTAAATGCCAGCACGGCGCGATCGACTCCGAGCGGAAGCCCAACCGGCAAATGCATCGGCGGCAGGAAAAATGCAAGGAGATTCGCTCCCCACAGTGCGAGCAGCACCCCGCCGACGCCGCCTGCCGTGGCGAGCAACAAACTTTCGATGAGCAATTGGCGCATCAGACGTTTGCGGCTAGCTCCCAGCGCGGCGCGTATCGCAATTTCTCTTTCGCGAGAAGTAGCGCGTGCCAGCAACAAGTTCGCCACATTTACGCAGCCAATTAGCAGTACAAACAAAGCAACGACCATCAGGAATCCCAGTACGCTGCGAAGGAAATCCTGCACGCCGTAGTGCGCGCCCCATACCGGCGTTAAGAAAACTCCAACACCCTTTTCCGCGTTTGGATATTCCTTCTGGAAATCGGCGGCCAGCGTGGCCATCTCCGCTTGGCCCTGCATCATGGTCACGCCGGGTTTTAGCCGGCCCATGATGTGCACGAAGGTAGGCCAGCGCTCTTCAATGTCCTCGCCGGGCAAAATCTGCGGCTGCATCATCATGGGAACGAAATATTCGGCGTTGATGCCCACGATGGTTCCGTAGAAATTCTGCGGAGCTACACCGATCACCGTAAACGGGTGGCCGTTAAGGTGAACCGTGCGACCCAGCACTCTAGGGTCGGAACCAAAACGCCGCGCCCACAAGCCATGGCCGAGAACTACGTAAGGGTCGGAATTCAATCCCTGATTGGGAACCGGATGAAACGTACGTCCCATGGCCGCTTGAACGCCGAGCACATCGAAATAATTTTCCGTTGCAATGATTCCCCACACGCGTTCCGGTGGAGCGTCGTTGCGCAGGCTCATGTCCACGCCTGCCATTTCAAATCCAATTAAACCGGAAAAAACATTGTTGCGGTCACGATAGTCTTTGTAGTCGGGATAAGAGCTGGTGTGGTATTCACCGCCGGGCATCACGCTCTCGACGGCAATGAATTGGTCCGCGTGCGCGATTCCCGGGAGTGGATTCAGCAGAACCGTGCGAATCCAACTGAAAACGGTGGCATTCCCGCCGATACCGAGAGCCAGCGTGAGAACTGCTACCGCCGCAAATCCCGGCGCCTTTGCCAGCATTCGCAATCCGTAGCGCATGTCTTGAAGCAAGGTATCCATTCCGGGTCCCCGTCTAAATTTATTCAGCCGAGCTATCATTCATAGCGCAAGGCAACCATGGGATCCACGCGCATCGCCCGTCGAGCGGGAATGTAACAAGTGAGCAGCGCCACAACAGACAACAGAATTGCTACGGCTGCAAACGTGCCGGCGTCGGTGGCACCGACCCCAAAAAGTATGTTGCGCATAAAACGCGTTAGAGTAAATGACACGAGCAGGCCGATCGCAAGTCCGGTAACGATCATTCGCAAACCTTGACCCAACACTAGACGAAACACGTCGCTTTGCTGCGCTCCTAGCGCCATACGGATCCCGATTTCGTGTGACCGTTGGCGCGTGGTGTAGGAAATCACTCCGTAAATGCCCACGGCCGCGAGCAGCAGCGCGAGCAAACCAAACGCTCCCACAAAAGTGCCGGCGATACGCTGTCCGGTACTGGCAACTTGCACGCGTGACTTTAAAGTGGACTCATCGTAAACGGGCAAATCGGCGTCCAAGCTGTGAACCGCTTTCTCGACCGCTGCGGTGTAGGTGAGCGGGTTCCCGGAAACGCGCGCATGAATGACTGGCGAGGAGTCATAGTCCTGAAATGTCGGAAGATACAAAAACGGTTGCGTCGCCTCGTTCAGCGAATTGTAGTTCGCGTTATGCGCAACCCCAATCACCGTGAACCACACACCATCGACGAAGATACGTTTGCCGAGGGGATTCTGTTGAGGCCAATATCGCTCAGCAAACTTCTGATTCACAATGGCCACCGGTTGCGAGGTGTCTGTATCTTTCGCAGTGAACTCGCGGCCTGCGACCAATGGGATTTCCATTGTCCGCAAGTAATTTGGTCCTACGGTCGTTGCGGCAATTTCCATTGATTCGTGCGACTGCGGCACGTAGCCCTCGGGCGAAGCGGGCATGGAACTGTTTGTGTAACCTAGTGGGACCCAACTGGATAGCGTGGCTGATTCCACGCCAGGGAGCGCTTCCAATTTCGCTAAAAGCTGCCGATTAAATTCCAGGCCGCGAGCCTGGCTATACCCCGCAGGAAGGAGGCTGTAGGAAGCGAGCAGAACATGGTCTGGGTTGAAGCCTGCATCGAACTGCTGCGCCTGGCGGAAACTTCTAATAAATAGTCCTGCGCTGACGAGCAAAAAGAGTGAAAGCGAGATTTGCACGACAACCAGAGCGCTTGATAACCGCGCTCTATGAAGTCCAACTGAAGCGCTGCCCGCCTCTTCTTTCAGAACTGATACCGGCGACATATCGGAAGCGCGCAGGGCAGGCAGGATTCCGAATAGGACACCGGTAATGACCGAAATCGCGAAGGTGACAAATAATACAGCGCGGTCCACAGGTATGTTGAGCACTACTGGAATATCTGTGGGCGGGATGATTTGCGCGAGAGTCCCGGTGGTCCAGGCGGTTAGAAACATAGCGAGGATGCCGCCAGCCAAAGATAGGACCAGGCTCTCCACCAGTAGCTGCCGGATGAGACGCGACCTACTGGCTCCAATCGAAAGGCGTATCGCAATTTCGCGCCGCCGAGAAACCGACTTCACCAGCATCAGGTTCGCCACGTTGGCGCAAACAAGCAATAAAACCACGCCCGCGATGGCCATCAGCATCGGAAGAAGAACGTACATATAAGCGTTCGCGCCGAACGGCGCACGCCAGAGCGGATACAACGTCACGGCGTTATTGCCCAAATGCGAAGTAGGAAATTGCTCGACGATATGGCCCACGAGCAGATCCATCTCCGCTTGCGCTTGCGCACGAGAAACCCCCGGAGCAAGACGTCCCATGAGCATTAGCCAGGTCTCGCTGCGAGTCTGCAGCTTGTCGCGATTGGAATCGAGTCCCGGCTGCATCGTCACTGGAACCCAGAGCTCGGCGCGCAGACCGGTTTGAGTGCCTTGGAACACGGCCGGCGCCACACCGATGATCGTGAATGGTTGTTCGTTGAT